>Ga0209347_1001829_pt1 | contig 31275 bp, 32 predicted proteins | sample AutmiccommuBRH23_FD_187382 | JGI IMG/M metagenome (GOLD analysis project Ga0209347, IMG submission 187382) | Deep subsurface microbial communities from Mt. Terri, Switzerland - Autotrophic microbial communities BRH/23 (SPAdes) (version 2) | ecosystem: Environmental > Aquatic > Deep subsurface >...
AGAGAGTACCTTTTGCAGTTCAAGAGCCTCTTTTGTTGGGACTTCTTCATTACAACATTGACACATGGTTACCTTTCCCTCCTTCCTTAGAACTGTTTGTTTTATGTTAATAAGTTATAGAAGACAGAGTAATAGTAAAGTATTTGACACAAACTCCTCAATTCCTGCCAAAAAAGTCTTAATTTTTTGAATACATAAACACATGGCTGATACCGTCCTTGAACTTTTGTCATCCCAGAGGATAAATCAAGCAGGAAATGAATGCCAAACGGAGAAAGTTTCTTGTAATTGCAAAAATCACCGGAAAATATTGTATCAAATAAGAATCATCGCTGCTGCACCGAGTAAAAAAAGACCTACACTTTTCCTTGAGGAGGGACATCATTGAATCTGGCAGAATTAACAAAGCTGTTGAAAGCAGAAGTTTACTGTGGCGAGGAAAAAATGGACAGCCAGATATCATTCGTCTGTGCCGGGGACCTGATGAGTGATTTCCTTGTCCATGCCGAACCGAATTCCATGTTTGTCACCGGTTTGGTTAATGTCCAGGTGGTCAGAACTGCTGAAATGCTCGACATAGCGGCTGTAGTATTTATCCGCGGAAAGAAGCCGACTGATGAAATGATCAACCTGGCGGTAAAAAAAGGGATCCCCCTGATAACCACCACTGCTACTATGTATCTGTGCTGCGGCATGTTATACGAAGCAGGGCTCAAAAATGTCCCCTTGCCTTCAGTTCAAGCCACATTGTAGACCTCCTGTGCGCAGGGCCGCGAAAGGATGGTTAAGTTGAAAGATATCACTCTTGAACACCATATCAAAGGGATGGATTTTATCACTGCAGGAGAAGCTTCCAGTAATATTAAACATACCCTGCAGTTGATCGGCTACCCGCCGGCTATTATCCGGCGGGTGGCTATAGCCGCGTATGAAACAGAGATGAATCTTGTTATCCACGCCAATTCAGGCGTGATTAAAACTTCAATTAATGCAGATAAGATAGAGATTATTGCTGAAGACACCGGGCCCGGTATTCTGGACATCGAACTGGCCATGCAGGAAGGTTACTCCACGGCCCCGGACAATATACGGGAGATGGGCTTTGGTGCCGGAATGGGCTTGCCCAACATCAGGAACTGCGCCGATGAATTCACCCTTGACTCCGTATACGGAGATGGCACCACACTGAGAGTAGTTATTTTGAACCAATAAAAGCTGGGAGTGAACCCCATGTCCAAAAAGCATTTCCTGTGCGAGATCGTCGACGCAGAAAAGTGCAATGGCTGTACCAACTGCGTTAAGAACTGTCCAACCGAAGCAATCAGGGTTAGAAACGGCACCGCTCGGACTATTCAAGAAAGGTGCATCAACTGTGGCAACTGTATCCGCACTTGTCCCTATCACGCCAAGATTGCCATAACTGACCCCCTTGACCTGCGTCGTCTTAAAGAGTTCAAATATACCATCGCCCTCGCTTCGCCCGTCTTATATTCCCAATTTCATAAGATTTTGCCACCCGGTAAAATTCTCAATGCCATCAAGGCGCTGGGGTTTGACGACGTATTCCAGGAATCTATCGGTGCAGATTCAGTAACCCTTTCTGTGAGGGAACTGCTTAGTTCTAAGGAATTGAAAAAGCCCGTTATTTCATCGGTTTGCCCGGCAGTAGTCAAGCTGATTCAGGTCCGGTTCCCCAGCCTGATTGATAATATCGCACCACTCCTGTCACCCATGGAGATTGCGGCCAAGCTGGCTAGGGAACAGGTAAGTAAACAAAAAAACATCCCCGAAGACCAGATCGGCATATTCATGATTACTCCCTGCACCGCCAAGGTAATGATGATCAAACGTCCTGTGGGATTGGATAAATCGCCAATCGACGGGGCAATTTCACTAATTCACCTTTACGGTAATATCCTCAACTCACTGCGCACTGCCCCCGAAGACCCTAGTCTGGCTAAGGCCTCGGGACTAGCCATTGGCTGGGCCCGGTCCGGCGGGGAAACTGTAGCAGTCAACGCCAATAACTACCTGGTAGCAGACGGCTTAAACAATGTCATCACTATCCTGGAAGAGATTGAAATGGGGCATTTCCGGGACGTTGATTATATCGAATGCCTGGTTTGTCACAGCGGATGCGTAGGAGGCCCCCTATCAGTCGAAAACCCCTTTGTGTCCAGGATAATGACCCGTAACCTTGTCAAAACTTTACCGGAAACCCTTAGTGAGAAAACCATTGAAAAGATAAGAGGCCGCTACCGGCAAGGATTTTTTCATTTTGATAAACCCATTGAAGCACATCCGGTTCTCCCTTTAGATAAGGATATCTCAAAGGCCATTGAATTGGCCAACCGGGCCGAAGAAATTCTCAAAGAACTGCCAGGTCTTGACTGCTGCTCCTGCGGTTCCCCCAGCTGCCGTGTAATGGCAGAAGATATCGCTAGTGGATATGCTTCGGTAACTGACTGTATTTTTAAGCTGCTGGAAAATATTCAGAATTCAGCAGGAGAAATGCTCAACCTCATTCAGAAGGAAAAACGCATTACTAACAGGGGAAAGGGGAAATAATGATGAAACTGCCTAATCTAATTCAGGAATTGGAGGCACAGGTGAAGTGCTGTGAAGCCTCTTTGGACAGAGACGTAAGCTGGTGCTACTGTTCGGATCTGCTAAGTGATGTGATGGCCAACGCTGCCAAGGACAGTATCTGGATTACCCTGCAAACCCACCCCAATATCGTTGCAGTGGCTTCACTAATAGGTTTGTCGGCAATTCTAATTTCCCGTGGAGCCGTACCCGACCCAGAAACCCTGGAGAAGGCCCGTCAGGAAAATGTGGTTATCCTGACTACCAAACTGCCAACCTTTGAGGCAGCAGGAATACTATACAAACTATTATCCTAACATTGTAAGGTGGAATATCAATGGGGCTTATGCCTTATAAAATGGATTTACACATACACACGGCCCTTTCACCCTGTGCCCAAAAGGAAATGACCCCACCTAAGATCATCCATGCGGCCAGGGCTAAAGGCCTGCATTTAATTGCGGTCACAGATCATAACACAGCGGAAAATGTCCAAGCTACGATTGAGGCCGCCCGGGGAAGCGGCATTTTTGTTATCCCGGGGATGGAAGTTCAGACCCGGGAGGAAGTACACCTGATCTGTCTTTTTCCCTCTATCAGTGCCTGTATGTCTTGGCAGGATACGGTCTATAAAAATCTCCCCGACCTGATCAACCGCCCGGAAGTCTTCGGTGCTCAACCCGTTGTCGACTCTACAGGACAAACAGTGAGGGAGCTCGACCGGATGCTGCTTATTTCCACTAATATGACGGTAGAATCAACAGCTGCCGGCGTGACCGACCTTGGTGGCATATGCATTCCGGCCCATGTTGACAGGCCGTCATACAGCCTGATATCCGCCCTCGGCTTCATACCTGAAGATCTCCCCATACAGGCTGTCGAACTTTCGCGGCATATATCGACAGAAGAGGCGTCACTTACAATGCCACAGCTCAATAAACATTGTCACATTAGTTCCTCAGACGCCCACTGCCTGCAAGATGTGGGAATCAACCCAACTATTCTTTTCTGCGCTCGCCGGCCCAACTTTGATGACGTTAAAAATGCTCTTGGTAGTAATTCCGGTAGGAAGGTGTTGGCCAAGGTGAAGGATTTATCAATGCATATTATCGATATCGTACAGAATTCAATCGAAGCCGGGGCCACAAAAGTGGAGCTGGAGATACTGGAAGATGCAGTTCATGACAGTTTCACCATCGGAATAGCTGATAATGGCCGCGGCATGGATATAGAGACCGCAGCCAAAGCCATCGACCCCTTTTTTACGACGCGAAAAACGCGGCGAGTTGGCCTCGGCTTACCTCTGCTCAAAGCTGCCGCGGAACGATGCGAAGGGAGCCTGATCCTTGACTCGGCACCGGGCAAAGGCACATCACTCAGAGCAACCTTCCGCCACAGTCATATAGACCGGGCACCCCTCGGAAACATAATCGACACAATCATCAACCTGATAGTCAGCAACCCCGATTTAGACCTGTACTTTCACCATAAAGCAAACGACAAAGAAGTGGTTTTCAATGCCCATGAACTTCGGGAACAACTCGAAGATGTCCCACTCAACAACCCGGCAGTAATTAATTGGATAAAGAATTATTTGGCCGACAGCTATAAAGAATTGGGAGCTGGGAATTGGTAGGTGGTAGTTGGTAATAGGTAGTTGATTGCCAGGATTGGGTGCTGATGGCTGATTTTTATCGGGGAATCATAGTAAATTATGTTCTGGACGCTTGGAATATGACAACTGGCCAAAGGCTCATTACCACAAAGGGCACAAAGGACACAAAGTTTTACTATTGATTGGCGCTGTAGTCGCTGGAAGCCAAATGCCTAATAAGGACCACAAAGACCAATAAGATTCTCAAAGGAAAGACAACAAAAGGTTGGGTGGTATAACAACATTTTGGCGTACATTCAGAGTTTTTGAATCAATAATCAGCTAGTACGGTAGTACGCCCAAATTTGTCCTTCTACCAAACATTGTTTATTTTATTTAAATATTAATGCTCTTCCTTTGTGGTCTTAGACCAGCTACTGGTGCTATGCGAGCCCTTTGACCCGAGAGGATCACCCGCGAACCTTTGTGGTCCGATTTTTCTCTTAATCCTCCACTCAAACCTTTGTGTTCTTTGTGCCCTTTGTGGTTCGATTTTCTTTGTTCTTTCACTAGCCACTAACCACAAGTTTAGGAAAATAAGAAACATCCAACTTGTTAAGAAGGTCTAAATAACTCGTCAGCACTGGCCTCTCTGCGCCTCTGCGACCTCTGCGGTTGGTTATTTTACTTTTCCCTATTCATCAACATAGATTGTTAAATTTTTTCATTCTACTGCTGGTGCCGCGATAGAGGCATGGACATTTTTGTGGTTCTTTTATTCTTTCATCCGCGTTTACTAGCGTCATCCGCGGCTAAATTGAACTTTATACTACTCTAAAAATTAACTGCTCCAGATTATTAAAAAAAGAACAGGGGTTTCACCACCTGTTCTTTTGCTTATTTGTCACTTTTATATAAAACTTCAATCTTAGCGCGGCAAACGGCGACCTCTAGGTTCATCAAACTCATAGTAAGGGCAGTTCTCTACCTGCACCTGACCACCCTATCCTCAGTAACGACATAATGAACCGGATAATCATGCTCCTCCGGACATACGTCACCCCTTATCTGCAGTTCAAAGGCGAGGGCCGCAAACACTGTATCAGACCTGGTCTGACGGAGGAAACGGTCGTAGAAACCGCCCCCGTACCCCAGCCTGTTTCCCTCCACATCAAAGGAGACACCAGGCACAATGACAAAATCTATTTCCGCGGGTTCCACAGGACGCACACAGTCAGGCTTCGGTTCGAGGATGCCCCAGGTCCCACAGGTGAGGTCCCCGGGGAAGTCTTTCAGCTCTGAAGGAATCAGCCTTATATTCTTTGTATCCGTAATAGGGATGACCACTCGCTTACCATTTTCCAGACAGTATTTGATAAGCTCCGCAGTGGCAACTTCATTTCTGAAGTCAAGATAGAACATGATCAGTTTGGCATCTTCAAACTCCGGAATTTGTTTTACCTTTTCCGCGACCTGGGCGCTCTTTTCAGCTACCACTTCTTCCGGCATGCCCATTCTGGCAGTGATAATCTCTTTTCTCAGCGCCTTTTTCATAAGATTACTCCCCTTTAATAAACAATATTCTTTCTCAAAGCACCGGTCCAACCCTTTTAGGCGGCCAGTACCGGTAGAACGCCTTGCCCTTGATGTTTTCCATCGGCAGGAAGCCCCAGAAGTGACTGTCGTTGCTATTGTTACGGTTGTCTCCCATCATAAAGACCATGCCGTCCGGAACAGTGACAGGCCCATAAGTATAAGTCGGTTTCTCGTTAATATACTGTTCGTCCAAAGGTTTATCGTTAAGGTATACTTTCCCATCCATTACCTGAATGGTATCACCAGGAAGTCCTATAAGCCTCTTAATCCACGGAGAACCCAATTTGACTCCCTCCGCCTGGACATTTTGCGGTGGAATGAAAGTTAGTATATCGAACCGCTGATAATCTTTGAATTTAAAATAAATTTTATCTACAAAAAGTTTATCCCCGATCTGAAGGGTGGGCAGCATCGAGCCGGAAGGAATAGTTCGCGTTTCAAACACATAGCTTCGCAGGATAAACGTTAAAATCAAAGCAAAAACTACAACCTGCAGGGTATCCTTTAAAAACTCCCAAACCTTATTGTCAGACATCCATTTCACCTTATCTTCTCTAAATTAATTTGAACAAACTTACATAATCACTGGCAAATTCCCTGTTCTTAGCAAAACACATACTAATTATATGTGATTTTACCTCAAAAGAAAACAACATTTTTGGTTTGAACAATAATCGAAGGTTTGCTGAGCGAAGCGCAGCAAACCAACCGCCCCGCTCGGAGCGACAGCGGAGAGTGGGCCTTCCCCTCTAATAGCGTCGTAACTCATCCCGGCCCAAAACCACCAACGGCAAGATAAGAAAGCATCGCTGTCCGAAGACGACGAAGGCTAGGCAACAGTTCGTCATAAGGAGAATAAAAGGTCTCTCTACGAGCGCCTAATTTATCTTGGCTCAAAACCGCCAACAGCAAGATAGCTATTAGGTCTGGATATGTTCATAAGGTTTCGTCGTAACCGTCGTACCAAGACTTGCTGACTCCCCATGCAAAGTCGAGGGCGGAGCCATGGACGGCGGAGCGCCATCGCGCCACGGACGGCGCGTATGGCGGGCACCCCTCGACTTTGCATGGGGAGGAAGTTAGTCTTGGTAGACGGGAACGTCTGAAACCGTTGAACATATCCAGTCCCTTAGCTGCCTTGCTGTTGGCGGTTTTGCGCTGGGACGAATCGAGTGCAGGATGAGAAACCCATTACCATCCCTATGCAAAAAAGTCAGGGGCCGCCTTTTAGACAGCCCCTGCCAAACCCGTTTAAATAATTTTCCACACAGCACTAGCCGCAATTACTCCTGCATACGGTGGTATAAAATGATTGACAGACCAAACCATCCCCGGCCCGTAAATTACATATACCACTGTAATCATTACAAGTCCTAACATAATGTTCTCCGAGATAATTGCCACAATCAGAGTGATAATAAAGGCTGCAATAATAATACCTACCCACTGTGGATAGTTTATGAAAGGCTCCACGTTGTAATAGTAACACCAGGCAAACGTGCCAATTAACACAGCGAGCAGTTGCCTGAAGACAGTGGGAGCAGCCATCCCTTTTCACCTCCCTCCTATTAAAAATTTTGTCAGCCGGAGAACAAAAACCTGTCCCCGGTCCGAAGGCCGAAGACAGGCATAAATGTCCCGCGTTCTTCGGCAACCCGGCTGCCATAATAGTTGGGAGTTGGGAGTTTGTAGTTGTTAGTTCGTAGTTTAGAGCCACTTTTTTTACTCTAACTACTAACTACTAACTACCAACTTCTAACTAAATTAGGCCCGTGGCTTTGCGTCCCCGTCTTTTAACGGGTTTGCCTTTATCGGAAACAAAAAACCATAGATTTAGCTGTATAATTATCGTAAAATACCCTGAGCAACTTTAAGATTAATTTGGGCTTTACAAAAAGAAAAACGGTGATTTAAATTATTTATCACTCTTTTTCATACTCTTTCATGTTAATAAAAGAAGTTTAAAAAAATTGAAGCGCCCATAGGGCGCCCTGTTATCAATAATTCAAAAGAACAGCTCTGGCCTGACCGTCCTTAGTTATTATAAGGCCAGCCGAATCACCCGGCTTAACCAGGGTGAGAGAGATAATCTCGCCTTTGGTACGAATGACTGCATCTTTGTTAACCGGGACATTTGGACTAACTTGTTTACTGTTATCATCCATCTGTTGGTCAATTGTAATAACACGCCGATCAATATCTACAGCTTTTACTTCTCCCCATACCATAACCTCCCCGACTTGGGGGTCAACAGGCAGGACATTGGTTTTCTCAATTTCCCCTGAAGGTACGTTGTTTCCCTTGTCAGACTTGTTATTTGAAGAAGTAACATCCCCCTCTATTTTAGCAGGTGGGACCTTAACATCCCGCACTGCCGGCGGGGTGGATATATGTGTCAAGGAAGTATATCCGAGGTAACCGCCGATAACCAGAACCACAACTGTGAGAAGAACCAACAGTGGCAGGTTTTTTCTCAAACGCATCCCTCCTTGGCATTGTTATATATTATCATATCATAAAGAATTTATAAGAACAATGGAATAAATTCCATGTCGTCCATTTTAAGGATAAAGTGCTCAGGCAAGTAAAAAGGGATTCCCCGCTAAAAAGCGGTAAATCCCTTTGATTATTACAGTTTGTAAACATCCTCGCCGCGGACGACATTAATTTTATTTTCACCCAATAACTTAATAGCCTGCTCAATCTGCTCGACACGGAACACTACCAGGGCATTATTTGACGATTTTTCAAGGAAAGCATAAAGGTATTCTATATTAATTCCGGCATTTTCTAAGATTCCAAGAACCGCCGCAAGGCCGCCCGGCCTGTCTTCGACTTCAACCGCAATAATATCTGTCATGCTTACGGTAAACCCGGCATCCTTTAGTATCCGGCAGGCCTCATCAGGTTGACTTACAATAAGCCTCAAAATGCCAAAATCGGAAGTATCAGCAATAGATAAAGCCCTGATGTTAATACCGGCCTTGCCCAAAACATCTGTTAAACTAGACAACCTTCCTGACTTATTCTCCAGAAAAACGGAGATTTGTTGTACTTTCATAGTTTCCCCTCCTGTTTTCTGCTATCATGTTAACCTGTTATTACAGCTCTCTTTTGTCAATAACTCGCTTGGCCTTGCCCTCACTACGTGGAATGGTCTTTGGTTCAACCAGCTTAATTTTTGCTTGAATCCCCAGGACACTGCCTATTTGATGACGCAGCTTCTTCTCCAGTTCCTCAAGCTTCCGAACCTCATCGGAGAACATTTTTTCTGATACTTCAACCTGTACTTCGAGGAGATCAAGATTGTCCTTACGGTCAACCACCAACAGATAATGGGGCTCTGTTTCACCAATTTCCAGCAGTACGCTTTCAATCTGAGAAGGGAATACATTCACGCCGCGAATTATCAGCATATCGTCTGTACGGCCCATGACGCGGTCCATTCTGACAAAGGTGCGCCCACATTCACATTTCTCTTCCCTCAGCACAGAGATGTCCCTGGTCCTGTACCGCAGCAGCGGGAAGGCCTCCTTAGTGATAGTCGTAAACACTAGTTCCCCTTTTGAACCAAATGGAAGTACTTCACCGGTATCCGGGTCGATGATTTCCGGAATGAAAAAATCTTCCATGACGTGCATCCCACACTGGCATTCACATTCCATGGAAACCCCGGGGCCCATGACTTCGCTGAGGCCATAAATATTGTAAGCCTTAATACCCATACCCTTTTCAATTTCCTTACGCATATTCTCAGACCACGGCTCAGCACCGAAAATCCCGGATTTCAATTTACCATTAACAATGTCCATGCCGCCTTCAGCTGCCTCTTCAGCCAGAAACAGGGCATAAGAAGGGGTGCAGCACAGGATTGTGGTTCCGAAGTCCTGCATCAACATGAGCTGACGCTTGGTATTCCCTCCGGAAATAGGGATAACAGAGGCTCCCAGCCTTTCAGCGCCATAATGAAGGCCCAGTCCGCCGGTAAAGAGACCGTAACCATAGCCTACCTGTACGACATCTTGTGGCCCGCCACCTGCCATAGCCACACATCTGGCGACCAAATCAGACCATCCGTTGATATCATTTTGAGTATAACCCACCACTGTCGGCTTCCCGGTTGTCCCGGAAGATGCGTGAACCCTGACTACGTCCGTGTGCGGTACGGCAAATAGGCCGAACGGATAGTTATCACGCAAGTCCTGTTTCACCGTAAACGGCAGTATTTTAAGGTCGTCAAGGGATTTGATGTCACCTGGCTCAATCCCTTTTTCCTTAAATTTTTCTTTGTAAAACGGGACATTTTCATAGACTCGCTCGACCGTCTTCTTCAACCTTTCAAACTGAAGCTGGCGGAGCTGCTCACGTGTCATTGATTCAATCTCAGGATGCAGCATCAAAAAACTCTCCCCTCGGTTAGTTAATAAGGTGTGCCCTACTGCAAAACATATGATTTTATGAATTGCCGGAATAATAAGTTAGTGAATGAAAATTTATTTATAATTCAACAAACTCCTGGTAAATTCCTGCCTCAATGCAATAAATTTCAGATAATTTCCACTTTACATCCCGCTGCTTCTTCAATATCCAGCCAGCTGTTTCCGGCCAGGTCCCGCCCCTGCCGGTCGAAGGCGGCAGAAGGCAAAAAAATTGCAGCCGAGTCTTGCTCCTCTTTTGGGATTGTTTCCCTGATCGCAGCAATAAAATCAGTAGCCAGCAGCAGCCCTGCTGCCGCGATGGACCCGCCAAAAAACCGGCTCCTAACAGGGACAACCTTGATATTATCCAGATGGCCTCCCGGGTGGGTTTTCGCCAGGGCTTTCTCCAGAACCCCTTTTGCCAGGCCAGAACAAAGCAGGTAAGCCCCGCGGTACCTGGAAGCTACCTGACAAATCCTGTCTACCAGTTGAGGTGAAATGTCGTAAGTCATCACCAGGCCCGAGGTTTGTCCCGGCTTCTTATCCAATATAAAAGAAAACCCTTGGCCCTCTCTATTCAGTTCAATCCTCACTGGCCCAAGTGACCTGACTTGCTCGAAAGCATCAACCCTTGAGAAACATTCTTTACCATTTACAGTGACAATAACGTCATTCTTCAGAATACCGGCTGCACTGGCCGGCGATTCCCTGATGACCCCCTCTACAATAGGTGCCAAATCAGATACCATAGACGGTTCAAGGGTAACGGGAACCAGCAGCTCATCAGCTAGGGAGTTTATATATCGGGACAGTTCAGCAGACAGGTTTGGGGCGAATTCTAATTTTTTCGATGCCAGATATGTAAAACCCGGCAGAAATACCCTAATGGTATGCGCCCCGGTTTCGCTTAGGTACCTTACTGTCTCTCCCAAATCCTCCCACCCGGTAATATGAGGCATGGCCACAACGCTGCCGTGATATGTTACACCCTGGTCAGCAAGATATTGACCTGCTTTGATCGCGGCTTCTGCTCTGTCATCAGCCATCATCATTTTTCGCATTTCTTTTGCTGCGCTGTTTAATGAAAGGTTAACCTGCACCCTTCCGAGCCCCGCCAGAAACCGGGCGGTTTCCAGATCCACCAGAGAACCGTTGGTGGTAATGAGAATATCTGTATTTGGAAACCTCTCCCTAATCATATAAAGGATTTCTTTTATTTCCGGGTGGGTAAAAGGTTCACCCTCAATTATCCTTGTCACCGATTCCCCGATGACTATTTTTTCACCGGGCGATATGTATTCAAGCAGGTCTTGCACTTTCTCCCGGGGTAGATGGGGAATGCTGAAGATCTCGGTGCCAGGTGGATTTTGCCTGTGACTGCAGAAAATGCACCGGACATTACATACTGAAGTCAAAGGCAAAATGTTAGCCTCAAACACCGATTCATAAATGAGGTGCTCAGGAGCGGTTTTCATTTTTTGACACCCTGCTGCGCTTCCAGTATACAATGACGGCCGGTACGATAATCAATGCGCTGACCAGTTGGGAGACAGTAACAGGGCCAAATATCAGGAGATTTTCTCTATAGGCCTCGATGATACTCCGACCTATGGCATAAAGAATCAAAAAGGTCAGGAAAACCTGCCCGTCAAACTTCTTTCTTTTCCAAAGCACTAACAATACCCCAAACAGAATAAAACCAAACAAGGATGAAAACAGTTGAGTCGGATAGCGGGCAAGCACATCAAGGGATGGGGCACCTTCAATGTAAGGAAATATTATACCCAAGGGAGACTCCGTGGGGCAGCCGTAACAGCAGCCGTTGGCAAAACACCCTATTCTGACGATGCCATAACCCAATGCCAAAGGAGGAGAAACTATATCAGCCAAAATCCAAAAAGGCAGCTTTTTTCTTAAAACGTACCAGGTACCGGCAATAAACCCGCCGATGAGGGCTCCATAATAAACCAGCCCGCCGTTCCATAGGGCAAAAATCTGAAGCGGGTTAGTAAGGTAATAGCCCGGTTGATAAACAAAAACATAAAATAACCGGGCCCCCACAACTCCGCCAACTACCAGGACCATGGCCAGGTTAAGCATCTGATCGTCATCTATGCCTTTTTTTCTTGCCAGCCGTATAGCCACCCAAGTCCCTGCCAGAATGGCCAGACTTAAACTCAAACCCCAAGCATATACAGTAAACGACCCCCAATTAAATAGTACTGGCAACAAGTATATACCCCCCTTTATCCACAGGTTTAATAACAATTGAACCACTGTCCTCGCTCATCGCATCGGACTTTTCCACAATTTCCACAATTGTTTACCAATTTGGGCTCAATATAGTTTTACATATGTAAAACTTCCCTATTACTAGGTTATCAACAGCCTTATCCACAAAATCCACAGGTTAAATTCATCCACAAAACAGGTGTTCTGACAACTTCTACGTTATTCGGACAGCCTCCCGGCCAATAGCGGCTCTCAATACTTATCCACGCCCAATTTCAGTCCCGCGGTTGCGTTCAAAGAGAGAGGCGCCAAATCTCCGCGTTCAAACTTAAAATACCCCGCACATGCCACCATTGCGGCATTATCGGTACATAGTACGGGGGGAGGGTATGCTATATTGATGCCTAGAGCGTTGGCTTTAGCCGTCAGTTGTTGCCTAAGGCCCGAATTTGACGCTACCCCTCCGGCCAGAAGCACTGTTGTCACTTTAAACCTTGCTGCCGCGGCTAAAGCCTTATCAGTTAGGACGTCCACCACTGCCTGCTGAAAACTGGCGGCCAGATTCGGCGTATTAACCTCCTGACCTGTCATGGAGGCCTTATTCAGATAATTCAGGGCCGCAGATTTGAGACCGCTGAAACTGAAGTCAAGGCTATCACTTTCCAGGTACGCTCTGGGGAATTCAATAGCTTTAGGATCCCCTTTTTCAGCCAGCCTGTCAATAAGAGGTCCACCGGGGTACCCCAGTCCGGCTGCCCGGGCCACCTTGTCAAAAGCCTCTCCGGCAGCATCATCTCTGGTCCTGCCCACTAACTGGAAATCGCCATGTTTCTCGATATACACCAGGTCGGTATGACCGCCCGATACCACCAGGCAGACTAACGGAAAATCCAGATTGGGGTTGGCCAGAAAGTTTGCGTAAATATGGCTTTCTATATGATTAACTGCTACCAGCGGCACATCCAGTGTATAGGCCAGGGCCTTGGCTGCCGAAACCCCCACCAGAAGAGCCCCCACCAACCCTGGCCCGTACGTCACTGCAACAGCCGTAACATCAGCGAAAGTAATGTTGGCCTCGTTCAGGGCCTCCTGGATAACGGAAGTGATAAGTTCCACGTGTTTGCGCGAAGCAATCTCAGGGACTACCCCGCCATATTTTTGATGCACCGGTATCTGAGACGCAATAATGTTGGAAATGATATCCCGCCCATCTGTAACCACTGCCGCAGAAGTCTCATCACATGATGTCTCAATACCAAGAATAATTGTATTCCTCACATAACCACCTCGTCAAAAATGCTTCCACATAATTATCGCATCTTCATGAGTATCAGTATAATAACCGGGCCTGACCCCATATGAAATGAAACCCATTTTTTGATATAGATCCAAAGCCGTTATATTTGATGGCCGCACCTCCAGCGTCATTTTTGTACACCCCCGCTTTAGGGCCTCAGTTATAAGCTCTGTAAGCAGCCTCTGACCAATTGACTGCCTTCGGTTAGCAGGATGAACCGCCAGGGTAGTCACATGCCCTTCGTCAAGAATTATCCACATTCCGGCATACCCGGCAACTTTCTCACCAGATATGGCCACAATATAATATGCAAAATCATTTCCCGTAATCTCGTGGTCAAAAGCCATTTCTGACCACGGGGTGGGAAAAGAAGTGTTTTCTATCTCCAGCACCCCTTTAAGGTGCTCTTTTTTCATAGCAATAAGATTTATTTCCATATCCAATCCCCTCATATAGGTTCTAGGTCCTAGGTGCTAGCACCTCATTCTAGACACCGCATCGCCCGTGCTTCTCCTCCCAGGTTAACTCCGCCTCCGATTTCCTCAGGTAAACTGGCTGGATAAAAGTTGAGTCGCTCAGCCGGCCTTCCGCAAGTTGGTGTAAGCCCAGTTCTGCCACAGCTGAGGCCCTGGGAAAGCTATTGACCATAGTGCCAAAGCTTGCGCGCCCGCCCAATGCTTCCTTGATGGCCTCACCGAACACCGGTACTCCGTCCCCAATAAAAGTTACCTTCTGGTCCCGGTAATCGGCCAGTGCCGAAATTAGCCGTTCCAAGCTAAGGGCCGCCGGGGCAATCAATTCCTGAAGGCCGTCGGGTGCCGATTTATAAATACAGGTGTAGACTTCATTTTTTTTGGCATCCAGAATCGGACAAACCAGCCCTTCAAGTCCAAAAAGGTTCCAGGCCAGAGCCTTTAGAGTGGGAACACCCATAACCGGTATGTTCAGGGCCAGGCCCATGGCTTTAGCTGCAGACATACCTATCCTTAGTCCGGTAAATGACCCAGGCCCCCCGGTGACTGCTATTCCTTGCAGCTCTGCCGGTTTCAGGCCGGCATCGCTCATCACCTGTTGGATCATCGGGATGATATTTTGGGAATGAGTCTGCAGGTTATGAATATACCGTTCAGATATCAACCTTTCCCCGTTAACCACTGCTACCCCGGCAACCCTCGTGGCAGTGTCAATCCCCAGTATATACAGCACAGCTCAACTCCTTTGCGTTCCCGTATTTGTCAACGCAAGCCGCAGCAACTCGATAATTCCTTCGTAGGTTTGACCCATAGGCAGAAAAATAAGCTCCCTGGATTCCTGATCAAGCCCTGGGACACTCATCATCACCATAAGGTATTCATCAGGAAGCAAAGAAAAAACCCGTTCAGGCCATTCCACAAGTGTTACGCCACCTCCGAAGAGGTATTCCTCCAACCCCAGATCAAAGGCCTCACCTGGGTCTTCAAGACGGTAGGCGTCAACATGATAAAAGGGCAGCCTGCCCTCATACTCGTTTATAATAGTAAAAGTAGGACTGGTGACATGGTCAACTACACCCAGTCCCAGGGCTACACCTTTAGCCAACTTGGTCTTGCCCGCTCCCAGGTCCCCTTTCAGCAATACCACATTGCCGGGTTTCAGAAGTTTGCCAAGGGCCATGCCTATATCAACTGTTTTTTGGGGAGAATCACTGGAAACCTTCATCTTTCGCTCCTCTGCCGGTAATTATTATTATGTCACGTGGTATACCGGTTATTCCCGGAAGTGATTGTACCCACCGGGAGTAAGTATTGACTTCCCCTTTTGCTCTATGAGCACACAACCACCCTCCGGTGGGGTAATCCGGCCTATGACAGCCGGGAAACATCCGGCTTGCTCTAGTATGGTTATAACACTATCCAATTCCCGGGGAGTGACGGTGAAAACCAACTCAAAGTCCTCCCCACCGTAAAGGGCCCACCCCCTAGGGCTAACCCCTACCCTTCGGCCCAGCTCCACAACCGACGCCGTTTGAGGAATTTTTGCAGCCTCCAGTTCACAACCTGTGCCACTGGCTCTGCAAATTTCCAAAACTTCGCTGGCCAGCCCATCACTTATGTCATTCATAGCTGTAACGTGACCGGAAGCACCCAGAAGCCCTCCCTCTTTAACACGGGCCTGTGGGTAAAGATGGGCATGGACAGCCTCCCTGGCATTTTCAGCACTGTTTTCGCTTATGTCTGCGCTCAGGGCATACAAGCCGGCAGCCGAGTTTCCCAGGGAGCCGGTGACCATGATAAAATCTCCGGGCTTGGCCCCGGAACGGTAAATTACCCTGTCATCTGCCACGGTACCCAATAGTGTTATATTAACAACCAGCCTATCAGGCGATTTAACGGTATCCCCACCGACAACGTCCACCCCGTATTCACCTGCACATTCTCCCAGACCCTGATATAACTGTTCCATCTGCTCTACATCCACGTAGGGAGGGATGCCGATGGAAACCGTAGCCGCAGAAGGCGTACCGCCCATGGCAGAGATATCGCTTACATTAACAGCCAGGGCTTTCCAACCCACTGACCTGAAGGGGCAGTACCGGAGAGAAAAATGGACTTCCTCGACCAGCATATCAGTAGTCATCAGCAAAAGCTTCCCCGGCTCATGCCGCAGAACCGCAGTATCGTCACCTATGCCCATAACCACATTCCCGGATGGGGCAGGGATTTGCTGCGCCAAAAGGCTAATTAAGCCAAACTCGCCAAATTCCTTAATCTTCATATTTTTGGCCTTCCTGTAATATAATTCTAGCCTGACTATAACAGTATTATAACTTTTAATATCCGGAATGTGCAAGAATAAACAAAAAGGTGTGAACCTTGTCACACCTTTTGTTCCTGTTTTTTTAGCCGAAGTATCTTTTAAGTATGCCTTCCAGAGCCAAAGCATGCCTCGCTTCATCCCTGGCTGACTCGTCAAACACATCGTGGGCCTCATCCAGACCGTTTTCTTTTGCTTTGACAGCCGCTTCCCGCTTGCCTTTGTTAGCCATTTTCTCCCCGTGCAGCATATTCTCGAGATTAAGCTTTGTATCTATACTGATCAGCCCGTTTAATTCTGCAAACCTGGCTGCATGCCAAGCCTCATCCATAGCAACGGCTTTTAGCGCTTCGGCGATCTCAGGGTAGCCTTCCCTCTGAGCCTGTCTGGCCATCGCCAGATACAAGCCGATTTCCATTGTTTCACCGCGAAAGTTTTGGTTGACAACCTCTTCAACTACCGTACCTTTGGCTGCGCCGATTTCGTTTTTTATAATCAATTCCATGATAAATTCCTCCTTGTACTTTGATTTGATATATTTTCATTTTTTATACTCTCTTAATAACCACCTTGTTCTAATTTGACCTTGCCACGGAACACCCGGTACACGTAAATAGTATAGAATAGCACTATAGGCACCCCGGTGAGGGCTATAATCAGCATTGCTTTGAGTGTTAGCTGAGAAGAAGCTGCATTATAGATAGTCAGGCTGAGGCCCGGGTCTGCTGCCGGTACCAGGTTGGGGAACATACCAAGGGCAAGGGTAAGTATCATTCCTGCTACAGCCAGAGATGAACCTGCAAAGCCCAGGCCATACATGTCCTGGCTGACTGCCCGGCGGGCCAGGACAACACCCGTAAAAGTGACCAGCGGGATCAGTAATAAGAGAGGCATTCGCATGTAGTTTTCAAATAATTCGGGAGCCACCTGGTAGGTGTAGAAAGCCCCTAGAATATGCAGGACCACAAAAGCCAGCCATGTTTTCGAGAAAAGATTTTGAGCCCGTTCCTGCAGGACGCCTTCAGTTTTCATCAAAATGTAAGTTAGCCCCTGCATTAGGAAAGCGGATAAGCCTAACAGTCCGAGCAACAACGAGTAAGGATTGAGAAGGTCTAAAAACCCGCCGGTGTAGTTGTAACTGCTGTCAAGAGGAAGCCCCCGGGCCACATTCCCAACAGCCACTCCGAAGAGCAGAGCAGGTAAAAAACTGCCCAGGAAAAACAGGAAATCCCATCTTCGCCGCCACTCAGCGGCCTCAAATTTATTACGGAATTCTATGCCCACAGCTCTCAGTATCAAGCCCAGCAGAACCAGCATCATAGCCATGTAAAAACCGCTGAAAACCGAGGCATACACCAGCGGAAAAGCTGCAAAAAGCGCGCCGCCGCCGGTCAGGAGCCATACTTCGTTACCGTCCCAGAAAGGTCCCACTGAATTGATTAATATTCTCTTTTCCTCCTCGGTTTTACCCAACAGATAATAAAGGCTGCCTACTCCAAGGTCAAAACCATCCAGCACCGCGTAACCGACGATAAGAACACCTACTAACAGAAACCATATCATGTTTAAATCCATATTAAAATTCCTCCCGATACTATAAGTTTTTTAGAGCGGATTTAATATTTTAAGAGGAAATGCCGGTCGGAACAGCGACTTTTCCGGCAGTGTCCATCGCTTCATTAACAGCATTTTCCGTCAGAGTTCTACGGACTTCCCTGCGGAACAGGTGAACCACAGCCACCGCCAACCCACTATATATGACGAAAAAGATGATTAAGCTAAACAGTATCTGAATGGGGGGAACAACAGGTGATACCGCTGCGCTGGTTTTCATCAAACCCTGCACAATCCAGGGCTGTCGTCCAATTTCAGCGGCAAACCAGCCAAACTCATTAGTTAGGAGTGGTATCAGCATTGAGTAAAGGGCTGATGTTAAAAATAATTTATTTGTATAGACTTTACCTTTAACAAGCAGGTACATCCCCAATAGCGCAAGTAATGTCAACCACCCGGCCATGATTAACATAATTCTGTATGACCAGTAGGTGGCCACTACCGGAGGCCTTTCGTCGGGACTAAATTGCTTTAGGCCCTTGATTTCAGCCGTGGTATCTCCATAGATCAACCAGCTTAACATTCCGGGAATACCGACAGAAAGCCGGGTTTCTTCCTTATTCGGGTCAGGTATCCCAATCAGGTTCAGTTCAGCCCCGGTTTTTGTTTCCCACATACCTTCAAAGGCAGCAAGTTTCGCCGGTTGAGTAACAGCAACCTGTCGGGCGTGCAGGTCCCCCACCACTATCTGAGCCAATACAGCGACAAAAGCAAAGATGAGAGCTATTTTAAGGGAAGGTTTGGCAATGCGGACATTCCCGTTTTTCAAGAGAAAATAAGCGCTGATTCCAATTACGAAGAAAGCGCCTGTAATATACGCTCCTGTAACAGTATGTAGGTACCGGGGAACCGTGGAGGGGTTAAACACGGCTCCGAAGAAATCGGTTAAAATCGCCCTGCCGCCCTCGATTTTGAACCCGGTTGGGGTTTGCTGCCAGGAGTTGGCTACAATAATCCAGAAGGCCGATAAAGTGCTTCCAAGGGCTACAAACAAGGAAGCTGTAAACCGCATAGCCTTTGAGATCCTATCCCGGCCAAAAAGAAGCAGTCCCATAAAAGTGGATTCCAGGAAAAATGCAAATACTCCCTCCGCTGCCAGGGGGGCCCCGAAAATATCACCAACGAACCTAGAATATTGTGACCAGTTGGTGCCAAACTGAAATTCCATCGTTATACCTGACGCTACCCCTACTGCAAAAGTAATAGCAAAAAGCCGGAACCAAAACCGGGCCATTTCATCGTAAACTTTCTTTCCCGTCCGCCAATAAAGCAACTCGATAACAGCAATTATAGTAGCCAGGCCGATGCTTAGAGGGGGGAAAAGGAAGTGAAAAAACGCGGTCATACCAAACTGCAGTCTGGATAAAATCACGGCATCCATTATTTTATAACCTCCCGAATTTATCATTGTTTACTCTAATGGTATACTTTAAAAGTAAAAAAATAGCCTAAAAATACTGCTGAAAAATCACAGTTTATCAAGGTCGCCAAAATTATGCCTCTTGAGTTCAGCGACAAGTTTTTCCTGAATGCCTTGCAATGCCCGGTGAACCTGACAGTTAGAAGCCCCCTTCCTGCTGCAGTACGCGGCATCTACAAGACAACGGTTAATTGCAACTGGTCCTTCCACAGCCTCAACTACATCTAAAAAAGAAATATCCTTAGGATGTTTGGCAAGGTAATACCCTCCACCAACGCCTCTTTTTGATTTGATTATACCGCTTTTGACCAGTGAAGGCATAATCTTAAGTAAAAAACGCATCGGCACAACCTGCCTTAGCGCTATTTCATGAGCTTCCACCGCCTCCCCCCTGGGTTTATTGGCAAGGTACAGGACTGCTCTGAATGCATAATCTGTAGCTTGATTTAGATTCAACTTGATCCCCGCCTTAAAGTATACTTTTTTAGTATAGTTTTATTTTAAATAGAAAAATGTTGGATGTCAACATTTTTCCAAAAAATTTATTCAATTAAATTGCCTAACACTTAATATTAGCGCCCAGATATTCTCCGATAACCTTCATGGCGCAGAATTCACCGCACATGGTGCATTCCTTAATCTCCCCGGGATTCTTCTCTTTTCTCATGGCCGTGGCCTTCACAGGGTCAATAGCAAGACTTAGCTGGGTCTCCCAGTCCAGACTTTTCCTGGCCCGAGCCATGGTGTCGTCCCAAGCTCTGGCACCCTTAACTCCCTTTACAATGTCAGCAGCATGTCCTGCGATGCGGGAGGCTATGACGCCTTCCCGAACGTCCTGCTCGCTAGGCAGTCCCAGGTGTTCGGCCGGAGTCACATAACAAAGAAAATCGGCCCCAGCCCAGGCGGCTAAAGCCCCGCCAATGGCAGAAGTGATATGGTCATAACCGGGAGCCACGTCAGTAACCAGCGGTCCCAACACATAGAATGGCGCACCTTTACACAAGCGTTTTTGCAAAATGATATTAGCCTGAATCTGGTCGAGAGGCACATGACCGGGGCCTTCCACCATCACCTGAACACCCTGCTCCCAAGCTCTTTCCACAAGTTCACCAAGTATGATCAGTTCCTGAACCTGGGATCTGTCGGTGGCGTCAGCCAGACAGCCGGGCCTTAGTCCGTCCCCCAAGCTGAGGGTAACGTCATATTTGAGAGCCAGCTCCAACAGTCTGTCATACTGTTCAAATAGGGGATTTTCCCGTTCGTGATGGAGCATCCATCCAGCAAGAAAAGCGCCTCCCCTGCTGACTATGTCAGTAATCCGGCCCTCCCGGCGAAGCCTTTGTACCACTTCCGTGGTCACCCCGCAGTGTACAGTCACGAAGTCCACACCGTCTTCAGCCTGTTTCTCTATCACCTTAAATAGATCATCTGCCGACATGTCAATAAGGTTCCCGTAATTCACACGCGATTCAACCATGGCCTGATAAACAGGAACTGTGCCTAAGCACACGTTACATTCCTTCACTATTCTCTTCCGGCAGCTGTCAATATCCCCACCGGTACTAAGGTCCATTACCGCATCAGCTCCGGCCTCTACAGCCACCTTCAGCTTGACCAATTCCTTGTCTATTTCCGTAAACTGTGGTGATGTGCCAATATTAGCATTAACCTTTGTTTTAAGCCCCGCCCCTATGCCTACGGGGTCCAGATTGGTGTGATTTACATTGGCCGGAATGGCGATGGTGCCATTAATTAATCCTTCAGCAATGAATTCCGGGTTAACGCCTTCTTTTTCTGCAACTTTAGCCATTGCCGGGGTTATTCTCCCCGCTTTGGCCTCTAATATCTGTGTCATAACTATTCCTCCTCCGGCCGTTGATAATTTCTTGCTTTATTTATTTCTGCGACCAAGGCGCGAGCGGCCGCCTCTATATCGCCTGCCCCTACAACGCCGCTGACAACAGCTATCCCGTCAGCTCCTGCCTTAATAACTGAAGCCGCATTATCGACCTTTATGCCGCCGATGCCGTAAATAGGCAGCCGCGTCGCTGCCCGAATTTCTCTGAGTAAGCTAAGCCCCCGGGGTGACAAGGCGTCTTTTTTAGTCTCAGTCGGGAAAATCGGCCCCACACCAATATAACTGGCGCCGTTTTTCTCGGCCAGCAGCGCCTCCTCCGGAGTACCGGCGGAAACGCCTATAATCATACCCGGGCCCACTATCCGCCTAACCGCTTTCAGGGGCAGATCCTGCTGCCCGACATGAACACCGTCAGCTTCCAGCGCCAGGGCTAAATCGACCCGGTCATTAACGATAAATATTACTCCCGCCTCCCTGGTCATTCTACGCAGTTCCCGGCCTGTCTCCAGCAGTTGGGCAGCTGACCACAGTTTCTCACGAAGCTGGACAACAGCCGCCCCCCCCCTGATACTTGCCGCAACCACTTCGGTATATGACCGGCCCCGGGAAAAATCCTGACCGGTCACCACATAAAGTCCTCCACGATGTGGCATATCAATCATACTCCTTATCTGCCAACCGGTACAGCTCGGCAAAATGATGGCACGGCCCCCGGCCATGTCCGATAGATAAACTGTCCCTTAGGGCCATTGTGACAAACGCTTTAGCCTCAGTTACCGCCTGCCTCAAACTTAGGCCCTTGGCCAAGCCGGCAGCCAGCGCAGCCGCAAAAGTGCACCCGGTCCCGTGCGTATTCCTGGTAGAAATCCTTTTAACCCGGTATTCAATAAAATCATTTCCATCGAATAACAGGTCAACGGCATCTTCCTCACCTTCCAGATGCCCTCCCTTAATTACCACGTTGGCTGCCCCAAGACGAAATAAATCCTCAGCAGCTGCCTTCATACCTTCAAAATCCGAGATTTGCCGGCCCGTCAAAATTTCCGCTTCCGGAATATTGGGAGTTACCACCGTGGCTGCCGGCAGAAGGAAATTTCTGAAAGCATGGTTTAGCTCATCAGCCCGTCCTGTTATTAACATATCGCCGCTGGTGGCTACCATCACCGGGTCTGCCACAATATTGGTCAACTTATTTCGCTCCAACCTCTCACAAACGGTTTCAACAATATTAACATCGGCCAGCATGCCAATCTTCACGGCATCAACCGTAAAATCATCAACCAGCGCATCCATCTGCCTGGCCACAATTTCCGGTGGGACCAGGTGTACCCCTGTCACGGCCGAAGTATTCTGAGCCGTAACAGCAGTAATCACCGACAAGCCGTAAACCCTCATGGCAGCAAAGGTTTTCAGATCAGCCTGAATTCCCGCTCCGGCACCAGAGTCTGAACCAGCAATGGTCATAGCAATTTTCACAGACAGCCCTCCAAACAAACAAAAAACCCACCGGGTGGGGTGAGTATAAGGATTGTGCGGTTTAATCCCACTTCCCTCCGCCGGCATTACCCGGTTATGCAGTGGCTGACCCCTGCATCTTCAGGTTCTAAGGGTTGACTTCCTGTCTCTCAGCCGTCATAGGCGGCACCCCTAGTGGTTTGGTAAAAGGTTTTATTAATTATAGCATTTGAAGTGCTTTTTTGTAAAGATGTTAGCAGTCTTCACCACCCATTCGTTGTCAAAAAACAAAAAAAGCCGGTTTGAGCGGCTTATAAGACCTTTACTTTGGGAAGCTCCTCGACTTCAGGAAGCTTCTTGATCGCGGCTTCTTTTATTATTTTGCGGATATCGTCAACATCAAAAGGCTTGATAATACACCTTACCGCTCCGTTTTTGTAAGCCTTGTCAATAACATCTTTTTCGGTAAAAGCCGTCATTATAACCACATCGGTATTGCAGCCCAATTCGTTAATCTTTTCAAGGGCTTTAGTCCCGTCCATAACAGGCATCCTAATGTCCATGAAAACAAGGTTAGGTTCGATTTTTCTCACCATTTCCACTGCTTCCATTCCATTTGTGGCAAGATAAGAGTTATGGCCGTCTTCCTTCACAACGGCATCCAGAAGATACCGTACACCTGGCTGGTCATCAACTATAAGGATGTTTAGGCTCTGGCATCCCAACGCCGGCACCTCCTGACAATGTTCGCCAATAATCATCGTGCTTTTTCTACTGTTACCTATCTTCGACGAACACTGCTGCATCCCCTTTAAATATGCCAGATAACTTTCCGACAAATACCGAGTATTATCGTCAAAAACGGTGTAATCAAAAATTTTCAGTCAATTTTAGCAGGAAAACGCGGTTTTTCCGTCAATTATGACCCTTTCTACTCTGGTATTCAGTTCCAAAGGCTGGCCATTTAAAATCACAAGGTCGGCATCCTTGCCTGGGTCAATGCTGCCTAGCCTCTCATCCAAGCCGATTATTTGAGCGGCATTCAGAGTAATGGCTCTCAAAGCTTCCCGCTCATCCATCCCTGCTTTCACCGCCAGAGCCGCGCTCAAACTCAGATAATTAATAGGAATTACCGGATGGTCCGTCATAATCGCCACTTTAACTCCCATTCTGCTCAGGATGCCTGCATTTTGATGAGTCCGGTGCTGTAATTCAACCTTAGACCTGCTTGTGAGAGAAGGTCCGGTAATAGCAGGAATATTTCGTCTGGCCAGTTCCTCGGCTATCTTAAACCCTTCAGTACAGTGTTCAACAACCAGTTTAACCTTAAACTCATCCGCAATCCTGATCGCCGTCATAATATCATCGGCCCTGTGGGCATGAGCGCGCAGGGGGAGTTCACCCTTAAGCACCCTGACCAGAACCTCCATTTTCAGATCTCTATCAGGAAGTTTTTCGGGATCCCTGGACCCTTGTTCAAGTTTGCGCATGTAATTTTGGGCCTTGACCAGGCTATCCCTCAAAATAGCGGCGGTAGCCATCCGTGTCATCGGGCTCTTCTGCCCGCTGCCATATACCCTTTTCGGGTTTTCTCCGAAGGCCACCTTTAAACCTACAGGGCTCTTAATAACCATGTGGTCGATTACCTTACCAGCAGTTTTCATCGCCAGGTTTTCCCCGCCTATCACATTGCCGCTGCCCGGTCCTGTGACAACAGTGGTAACCCCACCTTCACGGGCATCTTCAAATCCCCAGTCTTCCGGGTTTATGGCATCTATCGCCCGCAGGTGCGGTGTTGCCGGGTCAGTCATCTCATTCACATCATTACCCTCGATACGATAAACTTCTTCAAGAATACCCACATGGCAGTGAGCGTCGATAAACCCCGGGATAACAACCTTGCCCGTGGCGTCAATCACCTCAGCCCCGTCAGGTACAACAATATCCCTGCCAACTGCCTTGATCTTACCGTCCTCTATAAGGATAGTCCCTTTATCTATGTCCTCACCTGAAACTGTAATGATAAAACCGTTAATTATTGCTAACAACATAACTCCCCCCGAATAAAAATGTAAGTGAACAGAAAAAGAAATATAACCAACCGCAGAGGTCGCAGAGGCGCAGAGAGGCTAGTGCTTACGCGTCATTTGGACTTTCTTAACAAATTGAGTTATTGTTTTAATCTAATTAAAATTAACTAATTTAATTACTAACGGTAGAAGGCTAAATTCCGCCGTTCCACCATACTACTCTTCTTTTTTTTGATTATAATCCCCTATTTTTCTCATCGTAACTGCCAACCACAGCGAATTCCGAAAGAACGCGTCATTTCCTCACTTTGATAGAAGCAAAAGTCGGCCTTTCACCTCACCCTTTGTGTTCTTTGTGCCCTTTGTGGTAAAAATTACCACCGCCACCAAATTCCGAAGGTCCGCCGTAATAATCTGAATTCTTTTAGTCATAATCCCAGTTTTCCTTAACATAACAGCTGACTACAACAGAAAACCGTAAGTATATGTCAGCCGTATCCCTTCTGCGCCTCTGCGTTTGGTTCAATTGCTTCTCTCTATAGGGTCGATCACTCCGCTCATGCGGAGTACTTCCAGACCGTTTTTCTCGAGGGCCTTGATGACCTGGTTAATGCCCACTGAATCACTGGCCATGTGACCGGCCACAACTACATTACCTATGTTCTGCTGTTTAACTGCCTTAATAATATCATCAGGCATATGCATGACAACAAGGGTGCCTATACCAGCCTCGAAATAAGCTCTGGCTACCTTCTCTCCCCCGCCGGTCCCGCCGGCCATAGTCACGAAGACACGCCCGGCGTAGTCTTCATCTTTTCCAACCCGGGAAATAGGTTTGGCCAGTGTCAGTTTGTACTCCGGAAGCTTTTCTAAAGTATTGATAACATCTTTAACTTTAGGTTTATCTATCTCACTTAAGTGCTTATCCAAGTGGTTCTGGACAAAGTCTTCAGCCATAATATCCGCCGGGGTGTGGATTGTAATCAGGGGCATCCCCAAAAGCTTGGCCGCAGATACGACCCTATCGTAATTTGCCACGTGATGGGCCCTGCTGACCTGTTCAATCTTTTCCTGAAGTGCCTTTTGCGCCTTATTAATAGGCACTCCTGCCTGGACCATCCGTCCAACCTGGTTAGCCATAACATTATGGAAGTCCACCATCGGCAGTCCACCTTTAGGGTGGTGCATAATAACAGCGTCAACACCCAACTGCCGGGCCAGCAGTAGTTCTCCCACCTCAATGTCAACCCCAAAAGCAATTTTCTTGATATTTTGCCCTTCAACAACTACCCCCGAATCCGCCGGCGTCTCCGAAAGCCCCGCCAGTTTGAGAGCCACATCAAGTATTTCCTGTGTATTCAATACATTACACCTCCAACAAAAATATAAATTAAAGGAATTATTTAGCCGCGGATGACGCGGATGTTACAGCGGCTAGTGAGAAAGAAAAAAGATAAAAGAAAATCGGACCACAAAGGGCACAAAGAACACAAAGGGTTTTTGGAAGTCCTACGAATAGCAGGATAAACGATAACACAGAGTTCTCAGAGAGACGCAAAGGGGCACGGAGAAAAGCGGATCACAAAGACTCGGAGGTAACCCCTACGGTCTAAGGACTCCTATGGCGCTAATTGTTGGTCTAAGACCACAAAGGATAAGAATTAATATTTTTATTGAAAATATCAATAATGTCGGAAGAAGACCTAGTTTGGTAGTACTACCATACTCTTGTTTTTTTGTATTTTTATATTAATTATTTTCTTGCACCAAAATATTTTGCTTGAACCCTTTGTGTCCTTTGTTCCCTTTGTGGTAAAAATTTCCCAGAGGCTCTTGTATATCTTTGTGGACTTAAACCGTTAACTGATGTTGTAAGAAGTCCTTAGACCGTAAAAGATTACCTTCAAGCCTTTGTGGTCCGATTTTTAAGGTTTTCTCTGCTCCTCGGTGGTTGTTTTTAAATCCGTGTCTATCCGCGTTTATTCGCGGACCATTTATTCTCCTGACCCCGGCCTGTCATATTTTTACTCCGCGCCCTTGCGGCCTCTGCGGTAGTTTATATTTCTTTTTCCCGTTCATCCACACAGATTGATAGAATTTTACCCTATGTAATTCTTTATTCCGAATCATTGTTAATTGTCAATTTCTTTCATCGTTAACGATACTCTCTCGCGGGCCAGATCGACACTGAGGACTTTGACCTTTACATTATCCCCCACAGAGACCGCTTCCATCGGATGCTTTATATATTTGTCACTAAGTTGTGAGATATGGACAAGGCCGTCGTGTTTAACGCCTATATCCACAAAGGCCCCGAAGTCAACAACGTTACGGACCACTCCCTGAAGCACCATACCGGGTTTAAGGCTTTCCATGGAAGTAACATCAGTCCGGAAAACCGGTTTGGGCATTTCATCCCTGGGGTCTCGACCCGGCTTAGCCAAGGCCTCAATAATATCTTTGACAGTGGGTATACCGGCACCAAGTTCCCCGGCAAGTGCTTCTACATTCAACGCCAGAAGTTTCTGCCTCAGTTCTGCGATATTGAACCTACGCAGGTCATCTAAACTTGCACCCACTTTAAGCAGTATTTTTTCGGCAAACTGATAGGACTCAGGGTGAACCGGTGTATTCTCAAGGGGGTTCTCACCATCAGGGAGCCTTATAAAACCGGCACACTGGACATAGGTCTGCTCGCCCAGCCGTGGTATCTGCCGCAGTTGTCCACGATTGCGAAACTTGCCGTGCGTATCCCTGTATGAAACAATGCTTTTAGCCACCATCGGTTTGATGCCGGCCACATAACGGAGCAGCGATGCCGATGCCGTATTCAGATCAATTCCCACCGAGTTAACACATGATTCAACAACACCGTGCAGTGACTCCTCCAGTCTTTTAGGTGTAACATCATGTTGATACTGGCCGACACCGATAGCTTTAGGTTCAATTTTAACCAGTTCAGCCAGCGGGTCCTGCAAGCGCCTGGCTATAGATACAGCACTACGTAATGACAGGTCAAAATCAGGAAACTCTTCCCCGGCAACTTTTGACGCCGAATAGACCGATGCGCCTGCTTCGCTGACAATAGTATAACTGAGTGTGAGCTTCTCATTAGCGATAGTTTCAGAAACAAGGGTTTCCGACTCCCTCGAAGCGGTACCATTACCGATGGCTATTACATCAACAGCATTTTCCCGCACCATTCTGGCGATGATACTTTGAGCCTCAGCCTTTTTATTTTGGGGCGGATGGGGATAGATTACGCCGACCTCCAGTAGTTTACCCGTTTCGTCGACAGCAGCTAATTTGCACCCTGTCCTAAAGCCGGGGTCTACTCCCAAAACAGTTTGGCCCCTGATTGGAGCCTGCAGCAGCAGGTTGCGTAAATTGGCGGAAAACACCACAATAGCCTTTTCCTCAGCTTTATCTGTAAGTTCGTTTCTTATTTCCCGTTCAATAGAAGGAGCTATCAGCCTTTTATAGGCATCTGTCACAGCAGCCAGCAGAGATTCATACCAGATAGACTTCTTGTTTGTGATTATGCGCTCTCCGATTAAGGAATCAAGTTTTTCAACCGGCGCTTCAACCTTAACTGTAATGGCATCTTCCTTCTCGCCCCGGTTAATAGCTAAAATCCGGTGGGGAGGTATTTTAGCGACAGGTTCGTGGTAATCAAAATACATTTCGTAAGGCGAAGGAGTCTTTTTCTCCAACGCTTCTGTCTTGATTACTCCATCACTGAATGTTATTCTCCTGACCAACTTCCGTATTACCGCATCATCGGAAACAGTTTCAGCGACAATGTCCAGTGCCCCATTTACTGCGTCCGCAGTACTGTGTACTTCTTTCTCAGGATTAACGAAGGGGGCAGCATAATCATCAATAGTTCCCTGCTCATCCTGTTGGGCCATAATGCGCAGGGCCAGAGGTTCAAGCCCCCGTTCCCGGGCAATAGTTGCGCGAGTTCTCCGTTTCTGCTTGTATGGCCGGTAAAGGTCTTCAACTTCCTGAAGCTTCACCGCATTCAGAATCGATTCCCGGAGTTCCTCAGTTAGTTTTCCCTGCTCCTCAATAATCCTCAGAACTTCGTCTTTCCTGGCCGCCAGGTTGCGGAGGTACTTAACTCTTTCCTCTATTGATCTGATCTGGTTCTCATCCAGTTCACCGGTGACCTCTTTACGGTACCGCGCGATAAATGGAACCGTGTTCCCCTCATCCAGGAGCTTAATTGTATTAGCCACCTGGGATTGCTTTAGCTTTAGTTCTGATGCGATTACTTTGGTTTCCATTCTTATCTCCTTTAACTTAGTGGCCAGTGGTCAGTGACCACTAGTTATTATTTAAGTACTGCGCCCTCTTACGCTTTTTGCGATGGTCTACAAAGCTGGCAATGGCCCGACCTAGGGGGTTGGCCTGTTTCATTTTGATAGCCTTTTGGGGGCACAGCTCTTGGCAGCACAGGCAGGCTATACACTTTTTATAGTCTATCTCAGGTGTCCGGCCCTTCATTTCCATGGCCTGCACAGGGCAGCTTTCCACACAAAAACGGCAGCCCTCACACGCTTCCATATTTACCTCAGGCCAGGCCTTCAAGAGTCCCAGTACTCCACTGATTATGAACCCGGGCAATTTCTCCAGCATTACATTGGACGGCAGGTCAAAGTCATTAACCGCGACGCTTTCAAGGGTTTCTCCAACTATTTTAATCCCGGTCAGGTCTCCTATACCAATCCCCCGTTTGTGGGCAATAGCAGTTGTATAAACCCGGAACGGTTCCAACCCGATAATTGAGCAGGCTGCAGCGTCTAAAGCGATACCGTCCTCACTGGCCAGAATCAGGCCCATCTGGCGGGGATTACCGGCGGAAGGCCCATTCCCCTCCATCCCGACTATAGCATCCATAATAACCAGGGATGGCCTGGTTATCTCGAATATATCCACCAAGAGCCGAGAAAATTCTCTGAGTTTTGGCGCTTTGCGATGGTATTCCGATTTCCTATGTCCGGGCACAGACCCAAACATATTTTTGACCGCTCCGGTATAAACCGCAGCGGAGTGAGTCTTTAGCTTAGGCAGCGATATCACAACATCGGCATCGAGGACAGGTCTGGCAATATAAATCAACTCAACCGGCCCTTTACTCTTGATAGCCACTACCCCGGATACATCGAAATTGACCAGTTCAGCCCCGGATTCCATCGCCGCCTTAGCTATTCCGGCAACCTCAAAGACGCGCTTGGTAGGTGCTTGTCCCGCTATCATACCGCCCGAACTGTCTCCGATTAATGGCAGCCCGCCTGCCCGCTTTACTTCTGCTGCCACAGCCTTAATCAGACTGGGATGGGTGGTAACAGCCGCTTCAGGTGGTTTCATGGTCAGGGCATTAACCTTCAGGAGCACTCTCTGCCCGGGTTGAACAAATCGGTTAATCCCACCGATCAGGTCAAGTGACTCCCGGACCGCCCGGCTAACCCGCTCCTGTTCATAATCGGCACATTTCACTATTGATACTGTGGTCATTATACCTCCACTGCTTTATCATGGTTAACGAAAATTCCACGTTTTCTTGTAAGTATTATACCGTAAACAGTATTATTCCATTAGTACTACAAATCCTGCCTGGACACACAAAAATTGTCAAGCTTTCCGGCATGCTTCCACGAAAGCGCCAAATAACAGCCGCGACTTTTCATCTTTGCTGACCATGCCTTCCGGATGCCATTGGACACCGATAACAAATTTATACTCCCTGGTTTCAATAGCCTCGACCACATCGTCATTTGTTACGGCTGTTATAAAAAACCCCGGAGCCAGGTCACATACCGCCTGGTGATGGAAACTGTTAACCCTGGCTGAACGCGCCTTTAAGATCTGACCAAGCAGACTGGATTTATCGATAAGGATCCTATGAGTAGGATACCAGCGAGGAGCTGTTTGAAAGTGTTTTACAGGCTTCTTGACTTCTGCCGGAATATGCTGAATCAGAGTCCCACCGCAGGCCACATTAATAATCTGAATACCCCGGCAAATTCCGAGAACCGGAATATTCCTGCTTAAGGCAGTTTTAACCAGCATAATTTCAAACCTGTCCCGATCAGGAGTAACTTCACCAAGGCTGGGATGAGGCTCTTCATTAAAGTATTTGGGGTCTATATCCCCCCCACCTGCCAGAACCAGGCCTTTAACGGCCCTGATATATGGTGTGACACTTTTTATACTGCCTGCCCCCGGCAGAATAAGGGGCACCCCACCTGAATCAATAACAGCGTCCACATAAGCCTCAGGCAAAAAATAACGTCCTTCGGCTAGGTCGTATGAACAAGATATGCCTATCAGCGGCTCCATGGCTGCACCGTCCTTGCCCTAAGTGACCAGTGACCAG
>Ga0209347_1001830_pt1 | contig 31275 bp, 21 predicted proteins | sample AutmiccommuBRH23_FD_187382 | JGI IMG/M metagenome (GOLD analysis project Ga0209347, IMG submission 187382) | Deep subsurface microbial communities from Mt. Terri, Switzerland - Autotrophic microbial communities BRH/23 (SPAdes) (version 2) | ecosystem: Environmental > Aquatic > Deep subsurface >...
CCATCCGGCCGGATGGGAATCACCGAGGCGCTCCCGCTGTTGTAGTTCGCAACGAGCACATGCTTGCCCGCATGATCGAGGTTGACATGACACGGCCCCGCCCCACCCGTGGGCGCCTCATTCAGAAATGTAAGGTCCCCCGTCGCGGCGTCGATGGCGTACGCAAGGACGCGTCCGGCGGCCCCGGCCTCGCTAACGGCATACAGGAACTTGCCGCTCGGATGGATCTCGACGAACGATGGATTCCTCGCCTCGGCGGCGAGAACGGGGCTTGAGAGTTCCCCCGTCTGAAGGTCGAGCATGCTGCGGTAGATCCCCTTGCTGCCGTTCTGCCCCCCGGTGTATGTCCCCATGTAGACCCGCAGCGACTCGGCCGAAGCCGTCGAGAGCACCACAAGCGAGAACGTAACCCCGACAAACACATTCGCGACCATATCAGGCGCCTCCGCGAAAACATGCGACCTATTATCGACCCAAGAGGTGCAACAACACTGTCACACCAGGCGACTATGGTATCGGCGGAAGCCCTTGGGTTCAAGGAGAAGTCGCAGGGCAATCGCATGTGGCCGGCGTACCAACGTGGCATGGGCTTCCAGCCCATGAATCATCGGCAGGATGCCGATGCCACGAGTGTACGCAACGCCCACATGCAATTGTCCTGGGAGAAGTCGGACCGCGTTGACCCGGAGGGGTTTAACAGCTATAATAGGTAGGTGGGTTTTTCGGCACGTCGCAAAATGCCCGGACCGGCCCCGAGGAGGATACAGCACGTGATGGTGAATCGCAGAAGCTCATTCTTATTGGTGACAGTCCTGTTGTTGGCACAGATCGCGGCACAGGCGGATATCACGTCTCCGGGCGATTTCATCCGAGGCGTCCCGGATGACGGCGACTGGCCCGCCAACGAGGCCCCCGCCCTGGCCATCGACGACGACGTCAACACCAAGTACCTCCATTTCGAAGGCCAGAACCAGCCCACGGGGTTCCAGGTGACGCCCTCGATGGGCCCCGCGGTGGTCACCGAGCTGACCTTCACCACGGCCAATGACGCTCCCGAGCGCGATCCGGTCGCCTTTGAGCTTTCCGGCTCGAACGTGAGCATCGACGGACCGTACACGCTGATCGCCCGCGGCGACATCGCCGACTTCGCCCAGGCGGACGCCTGGCCCCGCTTCACGAAGAACCTGACCCCGATTACGTTCGCCAATACGGTCGCGTATGCCCACTATCAGCTCCTGTTCACGAAGGTGCGGAACGCCGCCGGCGCCAACAGCATGCAGATCGCCGAGGTGGAGTTCGTGGGCGATCAGGGCGAAGTGACGCCCCCCGACGTCGATCCGGGCGGGACCGAAGAGCCGATCGAGGGCGAATCGCTGGTGATCAGCGAGATCAAAGCAATCAACGAAACGGGGCAGTCCACCCTCGTCGAGGGGAAAATGGTGTACCCCGACTGGATCGAGATCCAAAATCGCGGCACAACGGCAGTCAATCTCGCCGGCTGGCGCCTGACAGACGATCCGTGCGATTTGACGAAGTGGGCAATGCCCGCGGTCCAGGTCGCCCCGGGCGGCTTTCTCGTGGTCTACGCATCCGGCATTCTGGAAGAGGATCATCCGGAGAATTGGCCCTATCGAGACACCGCGGGCTCCTACCACACGAACTTCTCCCTCAATGGCAGCGGCGAGTATCTGGCCCTGGTCGCGCCCGACGGGCAGGTGGTACACGAATACGGCTCGCACACGGACGGCGGCGGCTATCCCTTCCAGCGGTTCGACCTGTCCTACGGCCTCTATGGCGGCCAGGCGCAGTATTTCGTCGCGCCAACACCGGGGCGGACCAATATCCCCGGCTACACGGCCATCTCGGACGCCCCCCTCTTCTCGCATGAAGCGGGCACCTACAAAGGCCAACTCTTCTTTCTGGAGCTGACCTCGCCGAATCCCGAGGCCAGGATCTACTACACTCTGGATGGCCAGACGCCCACCACCGCATCCGCACAATACACCGAGCCGATCCTCGTGGTCGGCACGAAGGAAATCCTCGCCCGAGCCTATGAGCCGGGCAGAGCCCCGAGCGCGGTAGCAAGCCGGACGTATGTGGCCCTGGCCAACGATGTTCTGAGCTTCACTTCCGACCTGCCCATCGTCATCGTCGATACGAACCGCCGGGGCATCGGGACCACACTGACCAAGGTCTCATCCGTCGTGATCGACATCGGCGAACAGGGACGCGCCCGGATCACCGATTCGCCCGACTTCAGCGGCCGCGGCGGGATCAAGCGACGGGGCTCCAGCACCGGGGGCGCTGCCAAGGGGTCGTATGCCTTTGAAATCTGGGATGAGAATAACTGGGACCGCGATGTCTCTATTCTCGGTCTGCCGGCGGAATCCGACTGGATTTTGTACGGTCCGTTCAGTTACGATCGTGCCCTGATCAATAATGCGTTCATGTTCGATCTGAGCAATCAGATCGGCCGGTACGCGGTCCGCACGCGGTTCGTCGAGATGTATCTGAATACGAACGACGACACCGTCTCGGCGAGTGACTACGTCGGCCTCTACATCCTCATGGAAAAGATCAAGCGAGGCGAGAACCGCGTGAACGTCGAGGAGCTGGAGCCCTGGGACAGCACCGAGCCCAAGGTCGCCGGCGGGTACATGCTCAAGATCGACCGTCCCGACCCCGGCGACGGCGGCTTCCGCACGGCCCGGGGCAATCCGACCTACGGGGATGGAACCTTTTGCTACGTGGACCCCAAGGAGTCCGAGATCACAACGGTGCAGTCGGCGTGGATCCGCAAGTATCTGAACGATTTCGAGACCGCCCTGTACGGACCAAGTTTCGCAGACCCGCAGGATGGCTATGCGAAGTACATCGATGTCCCTTCGTTCATCGACCACAACCTGCTGAACATGCTGGCGATGAACGTGGACGCCCTCCGCCTGAGCACGCACCTGCACAAGACCCGCGACGGGAAGCTCGAAATGGGACCGCTGTGGGATTTCGATCGCGCACTGGATTCCACCGATGGACGCGACGACAACGCGCAGAGCTGGCACGGGACCGGGGACGGGACCGACTACCACAATTACGTCTGGTGGAATCGCCTGTTTGAGGACTCCAATTTCTGGCAGAAGTACATCGACCGGTGGTTCGTGCTGCGGACGGGCCCGTTCAGCACGGCGGGCCTCAACGCCACGATCGACGCAATGGCCGATGAGATACAGGAGGCCCAGGTCCGCAATTCCACGAAATGGCCCAGCGCCGGCCCGCGTTACGGCGGCTTTCAGGGCGAGATCAACCATCTCAAGCAGTGGCTCCAAACCCGTTGCACGTGGATCGACAACCAGTTCGTCGCCCCGCCGCAGATCCTCCCGGCCGGCGGTCGCATCGAAGCCGGCAGCACGGTGAGCTTAGTCAATCCACGCGCCACCGGCGTGCTGTACTACACGCTCGACGGCTCAGACCCGCGTCCGCCGTCGGTGACAGCGGGTCTTATCGAGACCGTCACGTTGGCGGCCGAGAGCGCGACCAAGCGTGTGCTCGTGCCAACCGGGCCGATCTCCGACGCTTGGCGAAACGAGCAGGACTTCGACGACTCGGCCTGGATCAGCGGCGCCGGCGGCGTCGGCTTCGAACGCCAGAGCGGCTACGAGCAGCTCTTCAAGATCGATACCGGCAACCAGATGTATGGCAATAACGGCAATGCAAGCTGCTACATCCGCATCCCGTTCGTCGTTTCGGGCAATCCCGACACGTTCAACGCCCTGACCCTGAAGGCACGGTATGACGACGGCTTCGTCGCCTACCTCAACGGCGTCGAGATCGGACGGGCACTGTTCCTCGGCGAGCCGGCGTGGAATTCCCGCGCGTACAGCAATCACGACGATTTCGAAGCCATACTCTTCGACGAGCTCAACATCTCCGCGCACGCGGGCCTGCTGAAACAGGGCCAGAATCTCCTGGCGATTCAGGCGATGAACTCCTCGCCCACGAGCTCCGATTTCCTCTTCTCCGTCGAGCTGGTCGCCGGTCGAACCACGTCACCTGACGACAGCGGAATGGCCGAAGCGGTTTACGTGTACACCGGTCCCATCGCGATCACCGAGAGCACGCGGATCAAGGCCCGCGTGCTGGTCGGGAGCAACCCCTATAGTCCCTGGAGCGGCCTGGCGGACGCGATCTTCGACGTGGGACCGGAAGCCCTGAACCTTCGGATCAACGAGATCCTGTATAACCCGGACGGCCCGGCGGACGCCGAGTACGTCGAATTGCTCAACATCGGCGATTCGCCGATCACGCTGTATGACTCCCTTCGCGGGGCCCCGTGGCGATTCACGGACAACCCCGACGACCCGGCTATCGATGTGCTGTTCCCGGCCGATCCGCCTGTGACTCTGGCACCGGGCGAGTACCTGTTGCTCGTGAGGGATCTGGCTGTGCTCCAGACGGTCTACGACGTCCCGGCGGGCGTGCAGGTCCTCGAATGGGGCAAGGGCAGACTGGCCAACAGCGGCGACACGATTCAGATCAGCACCCCGGGCGATGAGAATGTGGACGGCACTCGCTCCTGGATTCCCGCAGACTCCGTCACATACAGCGACGGCTCGCATCCGGAGAACTTCGCCGCCGGCGTCGATTCCTGGCCCGCTCAGGCGGACGGCAAAGGCATGGCTCTCGCTCGCATCGATCCCCAGGCCGATGGAAACGACCCCGCCAACTGGCAGGCGGCGCCTCCATCTCCCGGCACGGCGAAGTAACCGATGTTCGGCATGACATGTAGGGTGGGTTCTTAACCCACGCGCTTACATGCGCATCGACGACCTGAACGCGTGGGTTAAGAACCCACCCTACAGAAGCATCAGACGAGTTCTTTCAATGCCTTCTCGACGGCGTCCAGAATGCGGTCGATGTCGTCCATCGTGACGGCCTGGAACCAGATCCGCTGCGGATAGAGAACCACGTTCGGGCCGAACTCGCACAATCCCAGGCACAGGCTCTGGGATACGCGGACCTCGCCCGGCGGGAAACCGCGAGCCTTGGCCGCCTCCTTCAGACGGACCGCAATCTCCTTGCTGTTCCCGTCGGCACAGGACTTCCGCGTCCCGCCCCGATCGTTGACGCAGACGAATACGTGGCACTTGTACGGTGAGGTCTTCGGCGATAGGTCTGCCCCTTCTCGTTCCATGTATCCTCCAACTGGACTTCTGCAAAATGGCCATTGGGCCTACTTTAGGAAGGAAGAATCTTGTTCCTCGATTCTTCCTTCCTAAATCTTACCCACTGCCCAAATAAGGACTTCTGTCGATTCTTCAAGGAGATCGAAGAATAAGATCTCCTTGAAGAATATAGGCCCAATGGCCATTTTGCAGAAGTCCAGCTCCAAATCAACTGGACCGCTTCTTCTGGCTTTTCCGACGTTTTCTGGACGAGCCGCGACGAGACACCTGCTGCTGGGGTCGCTCGGGCGCTTTGAGAGCAAGTCCGACGGCCGGCGCCAGGTCGAGCTGCCCGCCGGCGGGATGGACATCGACGACGCGCACCCGCATGGTCTGGCCCAGTCGAAGGATAGCCCCCGTGTGACGGCCCAGCAGGCACTGATTCTGCTCGTCGAACTGCCACTGGTCCGGCCCCAGGGCCTCGCGCGGCACCAACCCTTCCACGCCGTACTCGGGCAGATGGACCGCAGCCCCAAAGCCGGTCACGCTCACGACAATGCCCTCCAGCTCATCTCCGATTCGCCCGCGCAACAGGTGCAGGATGAGAATCGTCTTGAGCTCCTGCTCGGCCTCATCCGCGGCTCGCTCTGTCTCCGAGATGTGCTCGCCGATCTCGACGAGGTCCGGGAAGGCGTACAGCCGCCGAGCGCGATCCAGGTTGCCGGTGAGATACTCCTGCAAGGCCCGATGGACCAGCAGATCCGCATAGCGGCGAATCGGACTGGTGAAGTGGCAATACTTCGAAGCGGCCAGGGCATAGTGGCCGACGCTGGCCGGGGAGTAGGTCGCCTTCTCCAGACTCCGCAGGACGAGAATGTTCACGGGCAGCGCGATCTTTCTATCGTGGATCCCATCGAGAAGTGACTGGATATCCGAGCGCTGAGGCTTGCGCGAAAGCGTGACGCCCAGAAGCCGCAGGGTCTGGGAGAGCCGGTACAGAGCGTTGGCATCGGGCTCGGGATGGATTCGCCGCATGAAAGGAATGCAGTAGCGATCCAGCAGGGTCGCCACCGCGACATTGGCCTCGACCATGAACATTTCGATGATCGTGTGCGGATAGCTCGTGTCCTCGGGCCGGACGCCGATCACCTGCCCGGACTCGTCCCTCACGAGTTCGTTCGCAAACGCCTGCAATTGCAGCATGCCCGCGCGCCGGCGGCGGGCCTCGATGCTGCGGGCCAGTTCCTCCATCTCGTGCAGGAGAGCGACGACATCTTTCGGAACGCCGTCGGAGTTTCCCTTGAGCGCCGCATCGGCCTGCAGGTAGGTCAGCCGGGCCTTGGACTTGATGATCGTATTGGCGAAGCGAGCGGATTGGACCTGGCCGTCCTTGTTGTAGGTCAGAAAGACGCTCTTGGTGTACCGCCGCTGGCCGGGCTGAAGGGAGCAGATGCCGTTGCTGAGCATCTCAGGGAGCATGGGAAGGACCTGGCCGGGCAGGTAGACGCTATTGCCGCGAAGCCTTGCGGCTCGATCCAGGGCCAGGCCCTCCGGCACGAAATGGCTCACGTCCGCGATGTGTACGCCGAGGACCCATTGCCCGTCCGCGTCCCGGGTGAGGCTGATCGCATCGTCGAAGTCCTTGGCGTCCGGCGGGTCGATGGTGACGATCAACGTGCCGGCCAGATCCTGGCGGTCGCGTGTATCGTGCGGATTGAAGGCGGACTTGGCGTTGCTGGCTTCGACCAGACTGGACGGGTCGAAGGCGTCTTGCAGGCCGTGGCGTTGGATGATGGCCTCGATCTCGGTATCGAATCGCCCCGGTCGCCCGAGGACCTCCGTGATCACCCCCCGCGCCGGCTGCGAGCGGGTCGGATACACACGAATTTGGACCGACACCTTATCCCCGTGGCGGATCGCCCGCGCGTGGATGCCCTCGATCTGGATGGGGCGAAGAAAATCCCCGCCATCGGGCTGCACGAGCCAGCCTGTGGACTCCTGCCGCAGTGTGCCGACCGTCGTCTTGTGGGCGCGGTCGAGGATGCGGACGATTTCCCCGGTGAACCGGTCCTGGTCCTTCTGCCGTTTGATCTTAGCGACGACGCGATCACCGGTCATGGCGTTGCCGGTGGCGTTGGCTGGAATGAACAGATCGCCCTCCATGCCGGTCTGCTCGGGTGCGATGAAGCCGTAGCCGCGGGCGTTGGCCTTGAACACGCCGGTGATCTCGTTGGACACCGACGGCAGCCTGACCACGTTCCCCGGGCCCACAATGATGCGGCCCTCCGCACACAGCGAGTCGATCGCGTCGCCAAAGGCCATTCTCAGCTCGCCGCGGATACCGAGCTCCTGCTCCAGGTGGATGAGCTTTCGCGGGGCGCTGTCCTTTTGCAGCAGGTGGAGAATGTGATTCTTTATGACTTCGCGCATTCGAGTATCATATCATCAGGGCAAACGGGCGATACGGCAAACATGCCAACCACACGGGTACTACGTTGCCGACGACATTGAGGGAACGCACTGCCGCAAAAAAATATGAGGATCGATGTGTAGGGCGACTACGGCCCTACGGGTTCGGTGGAAAGCTCCGAGATGGCGGCCTCGCGGGTGTCGAACATGTCGAACTCGTCCGCCAGGTGAACGCACTTCAACTGCCGTTTCAGGTTCGGGGTCAGGCCGCACAGGACGAAACGATAGTCACACCCCTCCGTCAGATCGCGAAGGTCCATGAGCCCCCTGCAGCTTGCGGATCCAAGGCTCTCCAAACGGGCGAGATCCACGATGACATTATAGTCGAGGTATTCCTCGCACAACCATTGAAGGTCGCCCGCCAGATCATCCGGGGCCTCCGTGCGAAGCCATATTTTGTAGTTCGAGGGTCCTTCCGCCACCGCCACCACAACGATTTCTTCCGCGTACAGTTCGACAGACATAGTCCTTCCTTTCCCTCTCAAAGGGGACCGGGAGGCTCAGGCCCTCCAATCCCTTGTTTCCTGTCCCGGCACTGGCAGCGAAATGACTCGACAGACGGGTCTTGAGGTCGGCCCTGCTATTTCGGCGGACAACCTCACTTCAGGCTTCATTTTTTATACGATCATTCCGACTTCCGGATGATTCAAACAGTCACTATTATACCATCCAGGGCTTCCAATGCAATCCTTTTACGCCCGGAGGGCGACAGGTGTGCGATTGTGTCCATGCGGACCCCTGGCGGATCCTGGAAGATTTCCGTCAAATACATCTATTTTCGTCTCGCTTTTTCCTGTAAATCCCTCCCGTTTTGGTCGATATCCCGATAGAATCGAGCGATCGAGTGCCCCACCGCTCTCCGAGCCGACCGCACAATTCGCAGAATTCCTGGCTTTTTGAAACCAGGACGGTATAATCGTCGTATTGCGATCACAGGAGTATTGTGTTTTTTGTCCCAATGGGATGTAGTTTTCGGCAGGAACGGCATTTCGCGATCCCGCAATTTTCATTGAAAGCCACCTCTCAGCACGCTCTCCAGTCGGTCATTGTGTTAGATGTGGTTCATTGATGTTTTGTTAGGAAGATGGAATGCCCTTTACCCAAATGGGTCTATCCGACCCGCTGCTGCGCGGCGTTCTCGCCAGCGGCTACACCGCCCCCACCGAAATTCAGTCCCAGGCAATCCCGGCGGCCCTCGAAGGCCGGGATATTATCGGCTGTGCTCAGACCGGAACAGGCAAAACGGCGGCGTTCGTGCTGCCTATCCTGAGCCGAATCTGCGGCCGGCAGCCCCCCAAAAAGCGAGTCATCAAGTCTTTGATCCTCACGCCGACGCGGGAGCTGGCGGTACAGATCGAGCAGTCGATCCACAATTACGGCCAATTCGTCAACGTGCGGACGCTGGCCATCTACGGCGGCGTCGATATCAACAAGCAATTGAACGCCCTGCGCCGCGGCATCGATATCGTCGTGGCGACCCCGGGCCGACTGATGGACCACATGCGGCGAAACACCGTGAGCTTCGCATCGGTCGAGGTCTTCGTGCTCGATGAGGCCGACCGGATGTTCGACATGGGCTTCATCAACGATGTGCGCAAGATCATCGCGGCCGTGCCCCAGCAGCGACAGACGATGCTGTTCTCGGCAACGATGTCGCCCGAAGTGCGGCAACTCGCCGCCGGCATACAAAAAGACCCGATGATGATCAAGGTCGGAGTGGAGCACAACCCGATCGAGACCATCACCCAGCGCGTACACGCGGTCTTGAAGCAGCAGAAGATCGAATTGCTCGTACACATGCTCCAGAACCGCCAGATGTTCAGCGTCCTGGTCTTCTCGCGCACGAAGTACGGCGCCGACAAGATTACCCGCAGACTCGAGCAGGCCGGCATTGACGCCGTGGCGATCCACTCCGATCGAAGCCAGTCCCAACGCCAACGGGCTCTCGACGACTTCAAGAAGGGCAAGTACCAGGTCATGGTGGCTACCGACATCGTCGCCCGCGGCATCGACGTTCGCGGAATCTCGCACGTCATCAACTTCGACGTGCCTATGTTCGCCCAGGACTACGTTCACCGCATCGGCCGCACGGGAAGAGCCAGCGCCACAGGCGACGCCATCACCTTCGTCGCCCCCGACGAGCACGATCAACTCCGCAAAATCGAGCGGTTCATCGGGTGCAAGCTCGTGCTCGAAGAGTATGAGGGCTTCACCTGCACCCAGTTCGCGGCCACCCTGTCCCAGTCCGAGGAGCAATCCCGATCGCAGCGACAGGTGGCCCGTGTCCGAAAGGCCGCCAAGCGACCCCGCCTCGTTCGCAGGCGAAGCCTCGCCTCCTCACGGTAGGGGATTGCAGGAAAAACCTGATCCTTTCTATCGTTGAAACCGGGCCCGAATTATGTCAGTATGTGGCAACAGAGTACTGGCATGCGCGGACTGGTTGGCCGGGTCGCCGTCGTGAATTGTGAAAACAGGTCTGTTCTATGGTTGATTCAGTGCGAAAGAGGCGAAGACTGCGGATCGTCGTTCCGGCGTTTCCCGCGTTCAACATCTATTCGCGGATCGCCTGCAGGACCACCGCCCTGGGGCCGGTCCGCGTCGCCACAGCGGTCAATGAAATGGCCGGGTGGGATGCGGAGGTCGTCGACGAGAACAACCTGGGTCGCTACGGGCCACGGGCCGACTCGGGCGGGGCCGACCACGAGCTGCTGCAACGAGAGCGCCCCGCGGATGTGGTCGGGTTCTATGGAGGGCTCACCAGCACGATTCCCCGGCTGTACGAGCTGGCGAAGCAGTACAAGCGGATGGGCGTGACAACCATCGCCGGCGGGCAGCATTTCGCGGGCAGCAACATCGCCGAGGCGTTGTCCTCCGGGATCGATATCGTCGTCCTGGGCGAGGGCGAAGAGACAATCCAGGAGCTGCTGCGAGTCATCGAGAGCAACGGCACACGGACTGCCACGGACGCTCACGGACCCTCACGGACACCGTCCGTGCCCGTCTGTGCCGGTCCGTGTTTGTCCGTGCGATCGGCTTGCGAGATCAGTCCTATCCGGGGAATTGCCTATCTGCACGACGGGCAGGTCGTTTGCACGCCCGAGCGCGAGCCGCTGACGGATTTCGATACGTTTCCTTTTCCGGATTTCTCGCTGGTCCGCTACGCGGAGATCCGGGTCTACCCGGTCGAGAGGATTCGCGGGTGCCCCATGCACTGCGAGTTCTGCACGGTCAAGAGCGCGCCGAGAGCGGCATCGGCCGAGCGGCTGCTCGAGAATATCCGCTATCTCGTGGAAACCCACGACGCCCGGAGATTTTTCATCGTCGACGACCTGTTCGGCCAGCAGCGGGACGACACGATCTGGTTCTGCCGGACGCTCAAGGAGTATCAGGAGGGAATCGGCAGGCAACTCTCGATCACCGTGCAAATTCGGCTCGACAAGGCCAACGACCCGGAGCTGTTGGCCGCGATGCGTCTGGCCGGGGTCAGGCACGTCGCCATTGGCTTCGAGTCGCCGATCGACGAGGAGCTCAAGGCGATGAACAAGCACGTCAGCTCCGAGAAGATGCTTTCCCTAGTGAAGGTGTTTCGCCGGTTCGGGTTCTGGGTGCATGGCATGTTCATCTTCGGCTACCCGATCGGCCCGAGCACGAATTTCACCATGCCCGTGAATGAACGGGTGACACGATTCCGGCAGTTCATCCGCAGGGCTGGAATCGACAGCGTGCAGGTCCTGCTTCCCGTGCCGCTGCCCGGGACGGAGCTGCGCCGGCGGCTCGATGAGCAAGGCAGGATCTATCCGCTGGAGGATGTCGGCTGGCAGTACTATGACGGCAACTTTCCCTTGTTCGAGCCCGATGCGCCCATGACCGCCGAGGACCTGCAACGCGCCGGCAGAAGGATCATGAGCCGTTTCTATCGATTCCGTTATGCGATTCTGGTCGCTGCCAGCATCCTGTCGTTTCCGACCCTGGTGTTCTCGCTCCACCATCTCAAGGCAGGTTGGAGCTCGTGGTATCGCCGATGGCAAGTCCGGCTGGTCCGCTTTGGCGGCTGGATCACAATGCGAAGATGGAAATCCGATTTCAGGAGAGGGGATTTTCTGCCAAGACTGCAGAAGGCCAGAGTGCGGCTGAACGCAACTCGCCACGACCGGTAGAACGGTCGTTTCGTTCGGAGATGGGGACGCATGAGTCCCTGTGCGAGCATGGCAGGTCCCAGATCGGTAAGGTGCAACTGTGCGAATTCTGTTGGTACAACCTGGTTTCTCGGAGGGCGTTGGATTCCGCCTGGTGGCTTCGCCGGAGCCGCTGCATCTGGAGATGATCGCGGCGACGGTTCCCGAGCACGATGTTCGCATCCTCGACATGCGACTGAACACCGATTTGGAGTCCACGCTTCAGGAGTTTCAGCCCGAAATGGTGGCGGTGACCGCCCTGACGCCGGAGGTTTCCACCGCTCAGGGCATCCTGCACCAGATCAAGTCGTTTTCGCCGGAGATCTTCACCGTCGTGGGCGGCCACCACGCCACGCTGCTGCCGCAGGATTTCTCGCTGCCCCAGGTGGATGCCGTCGCACTCGGTGACGGCGAAGCGATGTTCGAGAGTCTGGTCCAGGCCGTGACAAATCGTCACAGCCTCACCGGCGTACCCGGCATCGTGTGGCAGGACCGAGACGGCACGTTCATCCGGAATGATCGACCGAGTGACCGGATCGATCTCACGAAGCTGCCCATGCCGCGTCGGGACCTGACGGAAGCCTATCGGGACGAGTACTTCTTCCTGTTCGACAGGCCGGACACCTCCGTCGCCACGTCTCGCGGCTGTCCCTTTCGGTGCAGGTTCTGCAGCGTACACGAGTTTCACCGCGGGGCCATCAATCAGATGTCGCCACAGAGAGTCCTTTCGGAAGTGGCTGCTGTCTCCACCGACCACATCACGTTCGTCGACGACAACTTCCTGATGAATTACCAGCGGGAAACCACGATTGCCGACATGATCCGATCCGAGGGCATCCGGAAACGATACTCCATGGAGTGCCGCACGGATTCCATCGTCCGGCATCCCGAGCTTGTGGAGAAATGGGTGGACATCGGGCTCTACGCGGTCCTTCTGGGACTGGAGGGCGGGTCCGACAAGATGCTCAAGGACGTCGGCAAGTCCTGCACGATCGACAAGAACAACCAGGCCATCAAGATCCTCCAGGATAACGGCATTATTATCTGGGGCGCGTTTATCGTCGATCCGGACTGGGAGGCCGACGACTTCAACCGGCTCCGTGACTACGTCCGGGCAAGGCGGATCACCCACACGCAGTTCACAATCCTCACGCCGTTGCCCGGGACACAGCTCTATCGCGAACGCCAGGGCGAGTTGCTGACGGACGATTACTCCTGCTTCGACACGCTGCACGCCGTGGTGCCCACCCGCCTGCCGCGAGAGGAATTCTACCGGCACTTCGCCAGTCTCTATCGCCAGACCGACATCGGGCCGTACTATGACCTCGTGCAGTCGGGCAAGATGACCATCGAGGATTGCCGACGCGGCAAGAAAATGCTGGACGCCCTCGCCGACTGGGAGCGATACATCGAGAAGGACCCGATCCTGAGTCAAACCCGCGTCGTGTGAGGCCGCCAAGGCCTGTCATCCCGATCTCTGGGCAACCCGCAAACGCCCAGTCCGGAAATGCTCGCGCAGCTCAAGACCGGCATGCAGTTGCAGACGCTGGAGCCCGTGCGAGTCGTTGAGCCTACGAACGGACACATCACGCTGACTTTCGATCTCCCCCGCTTCGGTCTCTCCCTTGTCATTTTGGAGAACGCGGGATGACGTAGCTCATAGGGTGGGTGGTTTGAGCAAGACGTTGGTCTCGGGTGCCACGGTCACACTTCGTTTGACTGTGCTCTCTCGGCCGATTCTGCCCATCCGAAAGACACAGCCAAACGAGTTTGGCCGTGCCACCCCACTCACCAGATTAGCGTAATCGGCAGACTACCGAGTTTCTTGTGTCTTGGCGGGCTTGATGAAGATGGCCCTGGGGTCGCCGGGCCCGTAGAAATCAGGGATGCTGGCCGCCAGTTCATAACCTTGGGCCTCATAGAACCGGCGCGTCGGCGCGTAGGATTCCCGGCCCGAGGTTTCGACGACGAACAGTCGGCCGCCCCGCTCGCGAATCGCCTGTTCGGCGAACGCCGTCAGTGCCTTGCCGACGCCCTTGCCTTGCCAGGCGGGCGACACACCGATCCAGTAGATGTCGTAGGTCCCCATCGTGCAGGGAGTCGGGCCGTAGCAGATCCAGCCGACCGTCTCGCCATCGACCTCGGCCACAAACGACTGATAGTGCCCCTTCGGGCCCTCGGCCAGTGCGGCGTCGAGGACCTCGCGGGCAATGTCGATCTCATCGGGCCGGAAGAAGCTCGTATCCGACAGGAACGACAGTACGACCTGGCGATCTTGGGGCCGGCACCAGCGGACGACCATGGGCTCAGGAGTGTTTGAAGTTTGAAGTTTGAAATTTGAAGTCCTCACTCGCGACACTTGACACTTCAAACTCTCCCTGGCTCGTCTCGCTGCGTTATCGACAACCAGTCTGACGAAGGCCGGGTACGTGATCCCGGCGGCATCCAATGCCGCGGCAAAGCCGGCGTCCGGCGAAATGTCCGGGTTGGCGTTGACTTCCAGGATGTAGGGCCGGCCCGCCTCGTCCAGGCGGAAGTCAACCCGGCAGTATTCGAAGCAGTGGAGCGCCCGACAGGCCGCCACGGCCAAGTCGCGGATCTGCTGGCTCAGCCGTTTCGGCAGCGCCGCGGGGATAATGCGATTCGTATGGTGGAATTCAAAACTGTCCGCCAGCCACTTGGCCTCATAGCCCACAATACGGGGTCGGCCCGCCTCGAAGTCGCTGAAATCGATCTCGGCCAACGGCAGAACCTCCAGATCGCCCTTGCGACAGATCACGGAAACATTCAACTCGCGTCCCTCGATGTACTGCTCGATCAGCGCCGGCTGGGCCATCCGGTCGTGGATGCGTTGAACGGCCTCCTGAAGGGCCTTTCCACGTTTCTGGACGATGCTTGCCTTGTCGATTCCTTCACTGGCATCGGTCTGCACCGGCTTGACGATGTAGGGCCCCTCGAACAGGTCCTTCACCGGGACGCGTTGTCCCGGGCGAACGATCAGCCCCTTGGGCGTGGGCAGTCCCGCGGCCGCCAGCAAGGTCTTGCACTCCCACTTGTCGAGGGTCAGCAGCAGCGCCTGCGCATCGTTGCCCGTGCAGGCCTTGCCGAAGCTGGTGATCACGGTCGGCACCAGGTTTTCCTGCCCCGTATCCGACCAGAATCCCTGGACGAGGTTGAAGACCACCGGCTCATCCGCGGCCGCCAAGACGGCGGGCAGATCCTCGAACCGGCGCACGCCAACCGTCCGGTGCGGCAACCCCAGCTTGCCCAGAGCATGGCTTACCGCCTGGACTTCGACCAGGACACCCGCCTCACTCTCTGCATAAGTTCCGCCGCGACCGGAGGGTTTCGGATCGTTGTGTAAGATCAAGACGCTCGTTTTCCGGTGCGGCACAGTGCGGACTCCTGGCGAGCGAGGGCGCTCTGGATAATGCTGTCGATCAGTTCCTTGTAGGTTATGCCTTCCTGCGTGGCGATCATGGGAAGATCCGAGTGCGTCGGGTGCAGGCCGGGAAGCACGTTGATCTCGATGAACGCCGGACGGCCCCGGGCATCGAGACGGATATCGATCCGCCCCGTGTCGCGGCATTCGAGCGCCCGATAGGCTCCCAGGGCCAGAGCCTCCACCTGATCGCGCAGGTCGCCGCGCGGCATGGGGAAGTAGTCCACGCACTGCTCACACGTCTCCTTGACTTCGTAGGAGTAGTCCTGGGCCGGGGCATTCGGACGAATGGAGAACTCCATGGTCCCCACAATCCGAGCCTCACGGCCCGTCCCCAGGACGGCGGTGGTAAACTCGCGGCCGGGCAGATATTCCTCCACCAGGACCGGCTCGGCAAACGTCTCCAGCAGGCGGGCACAGGTCTTCTTCAGGGCCGACATCGATTCGACCCGCGAGTCCTTATCGACCCCCTTGCCCGTGCCCTCCGCCAGCGGCTTGGCGAACAGCGGAAACTCCAGCTTCAGAGCCTCCACGTCGCCAAGCGACGTCACCACGCCGAAGCGAGGCGTATACAGACCCGCCGACGCTACGATGCGTTTGGTCATGGCCTTGTCCAACGTCAACGCGCAGACGAGCGGATCGGAGAAGGTGTAGGGAATCTCGTACATTTCCAGCAGACATGGCGCCTGCGCCTCGCGGCTGCGGCCATAAAGGCCCTCGGCGATGTTGAACACGAGGTCCCACCGTTTACCGCAGGCAAGCTGCCTGGCCAGCGCCAAGCCGTTGCCGATGCGCTCGGTCGCATATCCGAGGGATTGCAGCGTTCCTTCGATGGCGGCAATGGTCGCCGCCGAATCGAACTCGGCCGCCTGCTCTTCCGTGAAACCCTGGGCAAGGTAATCGTCTCTAAGATCGTAGACCAGTCCTATAATCATTATCTATTTCAATCCACACCCGCGCAAAGCGGGCGACAGAGGTGTCCATGAAATCTTGTTCGTTTGCTTAGAAATCCCTCACCGATTCATCCGACGTGCAGCAGGGCTGGCGTCTGGCGTGACGCACGCTCTCCTTGGGCTGGATTCGGCTGAACTGGCCCGAAGTCAGCTCCCACACCCCCGGCGAGGACTCCTCTCGGGGGGCCTTGCACTCGCCATCGAACCGCTGGTGCGGCTCGGGATAGGCGATCAGCATGCCCTCGTAGTTCCTCAGGACCGTATGGGTCGGGCTCTGCGTGACCACGTAGGTCGGCAGGACCGGGATCTTGCCGCCGCCGTGCGGGGCGTCGACCACGAACGTGGGGATCGCCAGACCGCTGAGCCGGCCTCGCAGGTACTCCATGATCTCCATGCCGCGAGTCAACGGCGTGCGGAAATGCTCCACGCCGCGGACCAGGTCGCACTGATACATGTAGTAGGGCCGAACCCGGTTCTTCACCAGGCCGCGGCAGAGCTGCTCGATAATCCGCGGATCGTCATTGACTCCGCGAAGCAGGACCGACTGGTTGCCCAGCGGGACGCCCGCGTCGGCGAGCCGCCTGCAGGCCTCCATCGACTCCGGCGTCAGCTCCTGCGGATGGTTGAAGTGCGTGTTGATCCACACGGGGTGGTACTTGCGAAGCATCTGGCACAGCTCGTCGGTGATGCGCATCGGCAGCACCACCGGCACGCGGCTGCCGATACGAATGATCTGCACGCTCGGCACCTGGCGCAGCCGGGACAGCACCATCTCCAAGTTCTCCGTGCTCATCGTCAGCGGGTCTCCCCCCGAGATGATCACGTCGCTGATCTGCGGGTGCTCGGTCAGATAGACGGCAATCTGCTCCAGACGCCGCTTGGTAATGCTGGTCTCCCGCGTTCCGGCGATCCGTTTGCGCGTGCAGTGGCGGCAGTAGGTGGAGCACATGGTCGTCGCAATGACTAAGGCGCGGTCCGGATAGCGATGCACCATCCCCGGGACCGGCATATCGTGGCATTCCTCCAGCGGGTCGGGCATCAGGAACGGCGGATCGATCAGTTCCTGGCCCTGCGGCACACACTGCTGGAAAATCGGGTCGCAACCATCCGTCCGGCGAATCAACGAGGCATAGTACGGGGTGATCGCCATGGGGTACTTTGTCATGACGGAGGTCAGGTCGGGACCTCCGGCCAAGCGGGGGAATGCCGCGAACAATTGCTGAGGGGTCCGGATCCGATTGGCCATTTGCCAGCGCCAGTCGTTCCAGTTCTTGGATCGATAAGTTGTCGTTCCAATTGTGCTGGGTGCAGTCTCTATCGGTGGAGGTTCGTCATCGACCGCACACAGGGAGGCATCTCCATGACAAGAAGAGTCTTCGCCTCCGCTTGCAGAGCACATAGACATGGTTCTGAGTTCCTTTCTTTCACTTAACTACTGGTAATCCAAACACTTACGGCCGCTCCATGAAACCGATCACGCCTCCGAGAAAGGCGCCTCGCATCGGCTCGATGCTCTCTCGAATCGTTCGCGGCTCCATGGTTATCATGGCAAAGGACAAGAATCCGGATACAAAGCCCGCGATGGCGCAGGCCAATCGTCTGATTTTCACACTATCGACCGGCATCGGCAGGAAAGGCCGAACCAGTTCCTCGATGCGACGCAAATAACTCTCAAAAGGCCGATCGATGTCGCACACCAGCCCGCGATCCAGCTTCAGCAGCATACGGCCCTGGAACAGCAGGATAAACTCATCCGGGTGGTTCAGGAAGAACTCCATGTGCCCGTTCACCAGCCCGTCCAAGGCCTCCCGCAGCGACTGCGGCCCGCCGGCGGTCTGAGACATGGCTTCCATCAGGTCATCGATACACTGTTCGATCAGCACTCCGACAATCTCGTTCTTATCGGCAAAATGCCGGTAGAACGTTCCTTTACCCAAATCAGCCCGCTGGGTAATCATCTCGATTGTGGCCGCCTCGGTCCCCACCTCGGCAAACACGGACAGGGCCGCTTTCAGCAGGCGATTCCGCGTCTTCGAGGCCCTTCTCTGGGTCCGATTGGGCATATCAGGTTGTGCGACCACATCGTTCACGGATGACTATATAGTCACTTATGACCGCTTGTTCAATACCATATGTCGGGAAAAATCAAAAATTTTTACAAGGGATAGCGTCACCTGCTCATCTCGGCCGAGTTCAGGCCCCAAAACGACGCGGCCATTGCCCTGATTATTATAGGACGGTCCCATAGTCGGCCCGTAGATGATTTCCATACCAGCCTGTGCTATCCGCAGAAATCGCGAAAAATCTTCACGCGACGCCATTTCTCGCATGGATTTGGGACCATAGCCGACCCGGACACTGCTTCGACGCCCTGCATCTGCATTGACACTCCCGCGATTGCGGACCAATCACCAACAGTCCTCTTGTCCTTTCGCAGGACAGGACCGGGTGGAAGCGATCCTGGGCTCTCCTGGGCGGATGTGGTATGATAACGCACCGTGCCGGCGGCAACCGGTGCATCGTGATTACCCAGACGAAAGGGCCAACGACATGGCGTCAACAAACCTCAGCAGGCGCGGATTTCTCAGACAGACGGCGGCATGGGGATCTGCCCTGACCCTGGGCGGGACCGCCTTTGCAGGCTCGAATCCGGATGCGAGCCTCCCTCGCTCCCGGCAGGGACGCAGGCCAAACGTGCTCGTGATCATCGCCGATGACATGGGGTACTCGGACGCCGGCTGCTATGGCGGCGAGATCAGCACGCCCAATCTCGACCGGTTGGCCGGCAACGGGCTTCGATTCTCCCAGTGTTACTCCACCGGCCGGTGCTGGCCGTCGAGGACGTCGCTGCTGACGGGCTACTATCCACAGCAGGTCCGCATGGACCCGCCGCAAGGGCCCCTGCCTGCCTGGACTCGCGTCGTGCCGCACTACCTCAAGCCGCTCGGATACCGCTGCTACCACGCGGGCAAATGGCATCTCAACGGGGCCCCCAAGGCGATCGCGCAGGGCGGATTCGACCGGTCCTATGTCGTACACGACCATGACCGGTTTTTCAACCCGAAGAATCACGAACTGGACGACCGCAAGCTGGACCCGATCCCGGAAGGTTCGGATTTCTACCTCACCACGGCCATCGCGAATTACGCGATGGACTTCCTCAAAGAGCACACCCAGAAGCATCGCGACGACCCGTTCTACTGCTACCTGGCTTTCACGTCGCCGCACTTCCCGCTGCACGCCTTGCAGGAGGACATCGACCGCTACAGGGACCGTTATCTCGCGGGCTGGGACGCCATTCGCAAGCAGCGATGGGACCGGCTCCGCGGTATGGGCATGGTCAACTGCGATCTGCCGCCGCTGGAGGCGGACGTCATCCCCGGCTGGAACCTTCCCCGGGAGAAATTGACGGATGCGATCGGCCCGGGCGAGGCGGATCGGGCCGTCCCCTGGCCGGATTTGAGCGACCAGCAGAAGCGATTCCAGGCGACCAAGATGGCGATCCACGCCGCGATGGTGGATCGGATGGACCGCGAGATCGGCCGGGTCCTCGAACAGGTCAAGAGCATGGGCGTCCTCGACGACACGGTCATCCTCTTCGTCTCGGACAACGGCGCCAGCGCCGAGCAGATCATTCGCGGCGATATGAACGATCCGGCCGCACTACCAGGCTCTGCCAAGTCCTACCTGTGCCTCGGTCCCGGCTGGTCCAGCGCGGCGAATACGCCCTTTCGCCTGCACAAACACTGGGTCCATGAGGGCGGCATCTCGTCCCCGTTCATCGTCCACTGGCCGGCGGGCATCGCCGCCCGGGATGAGATCCGCCACAATCCGTGCCACTTCGTCGATATCCTTCCCACAGTCGTCGAGTTGGCCTCCGGGGGAGCCTCCATCCCTCCGGGGGACAAGCCGGCGGCGCCGCCCCTACCGGGCAGGAGCCTCCTGCCGGCGTTCGCCCAAGACGGCACAGTCCCCCACGATTTCATCTACTTCCATCACCAGGGCAACCGGGCCCTCCGCGTCGGCGAGTGGAAGCTGGTGGCCAAGGGCAAGGACGGCCCCTGGGAGTTGTACGACCTCAAGACCGACCGTTGCGAGCAGAAGAATCTCGCGGATCGGTATCCGGAGAAGGTCCGAGAAATGTCAGTGTTATGGCAGAGCTGTGAGGACCGGTTCCGAGACCAGGCCGGCCCCCCGCCCGCGCGAAACCAGAAGCAGAAGGCCAGGTGATCGCGTGGGGGGCGTATCACGCGCCGTTTCCTCTAATGAGTTTTGACGAACAACTTCGGCAATCGATAGTCGGGTGCCATGCTTACGCCTCGTAAGCATGTTCTGCTCATCGCGTCGGCCATGTCTGCGAGGCGTAGACATGGCACCCAGCAACCGATGGGCTTGCATTACCGGTTTTGTCCGTCAAAACTCATCGGACCCTCCTCAATACACTGCGAAACCTGCCGAGCCTGGACGGCTCGGCCCTCGGCGTTGTAGTGGACGCCGTCGTCGGAGTAGTAGTCAGGGTGACCGATGCCGATGTCGAAGAGGTTGTTCGTGGGCAGGCCGGCCTTCGTGGCGAACTCCGCGGCGATTCGGTTTCGCTCCTTCACGGTTGCCGTGGAGTCGTCCAGCTCCTCCAACGCCCCGCGTTTGCGAACCGGGGTCGTCGCCGCCCAGATGAGTCTCGCCCCCTGGCCATGCTCCTGGAGGACCTCCATCAGCCGTGCGAAACCTTCGCGGTATTGGGCTTGCGTGTACCCCATGCCGTGCAGGCCGTTGTTGAAGTGAATGACCGCGAACCGGTACTGCCGCAGCACCATGAGCAATTCATCGAAGAACACCGGATCGCAGATGCACCGCGACGTCGTCAGCCGGGCGCAGTTCGCTTTGCCCACCAGCGCCTTCTCGACCTCGCCGAAGTAGCCCCGCGTGATGGAATCGCCGATCAGCAGGACTCGCGGGAGATCGTTCTTGTCCGCGTTGGTGATCCAGATGTCGCACCATTCGATCCTCTCGCGGAGGAGTTCCCCGGCCCCCCGCCGGGCAGACGCCATGATGAAATCCACGATCGGGGCCGGGTCCTGAAGGCTGTGGGGATGATGTCCGACGCCGGGCTTGTGAATGACTTGGATGGAGCCGCCGAGGGCCTTGTATCGCTCCTCCAGAACGGTCGTGTTCTCGGCGACCGGGACCACCTCATCGGCGTCTCCGACCACGTGCAGCAGCGGCACCTTCGCCCGGGCCAGCGGTTCGAGATTGTCAATCGGGTTGCACGGGGCCTTCAGGGCCTGCTCCTCCGTCAAGCCGTAGGCGCTCAGGCACTCGGCCCAGCAACCCGCGTCGCCCGGCGCAGCGCCCTTGCCGCCGGGCCAGCTCTTGATGTCGCAGACCGGGGCGTCGGCGTAGATGCAGCAGACCTTGTCCGGGTTCTGCGCAGCCCAGTTGTAGACAATCAGGCCGCCCCGGCTCATGCCCTCCAGCACGGCTCGCTCTGCAAATCCATGCGTCCTGGTGAGGTAGGTGTAGAATCGGTCCCAGATCGCCACGGCCCTCGGGGCACCATACAGCCCCGCCACGTCGATGTAGACCAAATGATAACCCCGCTCCAGCAGGGCGACATCCGCCTGAGGCTCATGACCGAAGAACCGAGCCCGCCAGATCCAGGGCTTGCCCGCCGCGACAGTCTTGGGAACCACGACGATGCAGGCGCGTCCATCGTAGGTGAAATCGTAGCGATCGAAGGAGGACTTCTCCCCGGCAAAGGGCGGGGCGTCCACCGAGTCGGCCGCGATGACCCGGGAGAGAAGGATGACCGCAAGGATCGGCAGCAGACGACGAAGTGTTGTTCCCATATTCTCGTTCATTTCAACCTTCCCAAGCAGGATTCATCCACGAAGGCCACTTGTGCCCGGCGCTTGAGCGCCGCGTGCAATCCTACAACGAATCGCCCGCACCAGCCATGAGGAATCCATGGCATCTCTCATCGAAATCCGCTATAATAGGTGCATGGTGATAGCGAAATACGGAGATACCCATGGCCAAGGCTAACGTTGACCCCGCGGAGTTGCGGCGATTCGCCCGGGACCTGACCCGGTTCAACTCGGACCTGGAGACCCTGATCGTGGGCTTGCAGTCCCGCATGAGGGAACTGGAGCGAACCTGGGTCGATCAGGAGCAGAAGCGGTTCGCCCAGGAGTTCGATCAGACGGTCAAAACGCTGGGCCGATTCCTGGACGCCTCCGGACAGCACGCCGCGTTCCTGGCGAAGAAGGCCCGGCACATTGAAGACTACCTCCAGCAGCGATAGGAGACCCGGATGAGCGGGAAAGCGAGAATCGATTCCTCCGCGGTACTGACCGAGTTTCGGGCGTCGCTGACCACGTTCACCTCGGCAGCAGCCACCGCCCTGGACGAGGCGGGCACGGATATTCAGCGAACCCTTCAGTGGCTGCGCGAGGACCAGTATCGGCATTGGAAGGCGCAGGTCCAGACGAGGATGGAAAAGTACACACAGGCCAAGCTCGCCCTCAAGCAGAGAGAGGTCCTGGACCGGGCCATCGCCGGCACGCACAGCGCCTGCGTCGATGAGAGACGGGCCGTGCAGATCACGGAAAAGCGGCTTCGGCACGCCGAGGAGAAGTTCAAACTGGTCCGGGTCTACAGCCGCCAGATTGAGAAGGAGTCCCTGGAATACAAGGGGGCCATCCACGGGCTTATCAATGCCCTCGAAGTGGATATCCCCAACGCCTGCGCGAGCCTGGATCGAATGGTCGATTCCCTGCAGAAGTACGCGGCCCTGGCGCCGCCGGAGATGGCTGCGGGCCCGAGAGAAACTACGGAAAGCAGCGTCCTGCAACCTTGCGACACGCCGCCTGCGGACAGGAATCGGGTTCTGGAGCCGGATGGAAACGAACAGACGTCTGAACATCGGGGAGCAAGCGAATGAGCGCCGCCGACAGCCGGGCCAAACTGGTGCAAGCGAGCAAAAAGCTGCTTCTCGACTGGCAGCGGGTGCGAGAGGCCTGGCGGGACCAGAACTGCGTGCAGTTCGACAAGCAGTACGTCCAGCCGCTGGAGGCGAGCATCCGTGTCACCGTCCTGGCGATGGAGCGCATGGCCGGCATGATCGAGAAGGCCGAACATGATTGCGGAGACAGCAGGGAACCCAGCGTATGACCCAAAACCTCGAAACATACCTTCACGATCCCGCAGGCAAGAGCAACGGCGACTACACGGCCCTGCTTCGCCAGGCCATGGATGAAGTGCTCAAGCTCTCGGCCGGGGCGGTCGAGCCCGTGGAATCGCAGATCGAATCGGAGTACCACAAGGCCACAACCGACGCGCAGGAGCGATTCGACAGGGACAAGGACAAGATCGAGAGGGAACTGCGCCTCAAGAGCCAGGAGATCCGGCAACAGTGCGAGTCTCAGATCAAGGACGCCGAGTCCGAGTACGAGGGCCGGCTCAGCGCCCTGAAAGTCGAGATCCAGCAGCGGCGCAAGAGAGTCATGCAGACCGCTGCGGAGTTGGAGGAGCAGGCCCAGAAGGAGATGCAGGATCAGTTGCTGGTCGCGGAGTTCGTGGCCGAGGGCGCCGCAACGAAAAGGCAGCAGAAGGGCTTCGAGGCTCGGACAATCGCCGAGGAGATGCGTAGGCGACTCGACGATCTCGATGCCCAGGCGAATCTCCTGATCCGGCAATACCGCTACCGGGGTCCGGCACCCGGCGAGAGCCCCGGGCCTGCGACAGACAGCGGCCAGAAGCCGGCGGAGATCTGCCGCTCGCAGCAGGCTCTTGCCGAGCAGCATCTGAACAGGCTTCGCGGAATCCGCACCGCGCAACTATTCGTGGGGGCTCGCCCGGTGCTGTTGGCCGGAGGGCTCTTGGGCGCAGCCGCGGTGCTGTTGGGAATCCTGCGACTTCAGGATGTCCCCATGGCCGTAGCCGCTCCGGCGGCCCTGGCCTTTGTGGGCGCACTGGTCATCGTGGGCGGCCGCGTCCTGTGGCGGCAGGGTCAGTCCCAGGTCCAGCGCGTCTATGGCGAATTCCGGGGCGCCCTGATGAGCGCCCGCATGGCCCTGGGCCAGCAGTCCGCTCTCACGCTGGATCAGGTCGAGCGGGAGTGGCTGGCTTCCGTCGAGCAGAAGCAGACCGAGATCAAGAGGGCGCAAACGACCCTCGAAACCACAGAAGCCAACGTCGCCAAACAGCGAGCCACCTCGCTGCGGCAGGTCGAGGATCAGCGGCAAGAGCTCCTGGCCGGCCTGAAGAGCAGCCGGGATCGGACGGTTCAGGAGGCACGAGACAAGCACCAGCGGCTGCAGGCCCAGTTCGAGAGTCAGTTTCAGCAGAGCCTCGCCGAGATTCAGAAGCGATACGATGAGGAGACAGCCGCCTGCGAGAGCAAGTACAGAGCCGCCCGCAAGTCCCTGGAAGACCGATGGGACAACGGTCTGGCCCGCATCGAGGCGCTGCTTCGCAGCACGATCCGCTCCGACAGGAGAGCCGCTGGCGACTGGGATCACCTGCTCGGCGAATCCTGGACGCCCGCGCAAACGCCTCCGGCCGGGGCACGATTCGCGGCGATCAACCTGGACCTGAGCTGCCTGGCCGACTCCGTGGCGGCACGGGCCGGGGCGATGCTGGACGCCGCGAGGTCCGCGGTGTTGCCCGCAATGCTCGAGTTCCCCAATCACTGCTCCCTGCTGCTGGAGTACCCGCGGGAAGGTCGCGAGCAGGCCATCGACGCGCTGCGGGCGGTCATGATGCGGCTGTTCGCGTCGTTCCCGCCGGGACAGGCGCGATTCACGATCTTCGACCCGGTCGGACTGGGCGAGAGCTTCGCTGGTTTCATGCACGCCGGCGATTACCTCGAATCGCTCGTCGGCGGCCGCATCTGGACCGAGGCCCAGCAGATCCAGGAACAACTGGAAGACCTCACCGAGCACATGGAGAACGTCATCCAGAAGTATCTCCGCAACGAGTTCGAGACCATCGAGGAGTACAACCGCCAGGCGGGCGAACTCGCCGAGCCCTACCGGTTCCTGGTGATCGCGGATTTCCCCCGGAACTTCAGCGAGGAGACCGCCCGGCGTCTGAGCAGCGTCATTCACAGCGGCCCGCGCTGCGGCGTCCACACGCTCATCGCCTACGACACGCGGGCCGACCTGCCCAGCGGCGTGGACATGCGCGACATCTGCGCCGCCAGCGTCCACCTTGCCTACGAGGACGGCCGATTCGTCTGGCAGGACAGCGTCCTGCGTCAGTTCCCGCTCGTGCTCGACAAACCGCCTGATGAAGACACCTTGACGCGGGCCATGCAGATCATCGGCAAGGCCGGCGCCGTGTCCGCCCGGGTCGAGGTCCCCTTCACCGCGATCGCTCCGGCCGAGAATGAATTCTGGTCGCTGGACAGCCGGTCGGAACTGCGAATTCCGCTGGGCCGCACGGGCGCGACGCGATTGCAGCAACTGGTGCTCGGCCGCGGGGTCGCCCAGCACATGCTCATCGCCGGCAAGACCGGCTCGGGCAAATCCACCCTGCTGCACGTGATGGTCACGAACCTGGCCCTGTGGTACGCCCCGGACCAGGTCGAGGTGTACCTGATCGACTTCAAACAGGGCGTCGAGTTCAAGACCTATGCCACGCACCAACTGCCGCACGCCCGCGCGATCGCCATCGAGAGCGACCGCGAGTTCGGCCTGAGCATCCTGCGGAGACTGGACGCCGAGATGACCCGTCGGGGCGACCTGTTCCGCCAGGCGGGTGTGCAGGATCTCGCTGCTTACCGCAAGTCGACGGGCAAGCCCATGCCTCGCACGGTGCTCATGGTAGACGAGTTCCAGGTCTTCTTCGCCGACGACGACAAGCTCGCCCAGGATGCCGCGGTCCTGCTCGAACAACTCGTCCGCCAGGGCCGTGCGTTCGGCATCCACGTGGTGCTCGGGTCCCAGACGCTCGGCGGCGTCTTCGGCCTGGCCCGCAGCACGATCGGCCAGATGGCCGTGCGTATCGCCTTGCAGTGCTCGGACGCCGACTCCCAGCTCATTCTCGACGACGACAACATGGCGGCCCGGCTGCTCTCCCGCCCCGGCGAAGCGATCTACAACGACGCCGGCGGCCGGCTCACGGGGAACAGCCCCTTCCAGACGGCCTGGCTGCCGGATTCCACGCGGGACTCCTATCTCGCGAGAATCAGCAAGCAGATGGCCGGGCTGCCCGAAGGGCAGGATGGGTCCTATCCGTCCTGTAGGTCGGATGGGACGGATGGGACAGATAGGACGCATAGGACTCGTCCCGAACCGGCGATTGTCTTTGAGGGCAGCGCCGCGGCCGACATCACGGAGAACCGCCAGTTGGCGGCATGCCTCGATGGCGTCGTGGCGACGGAGGCGACCGCCCCGCGAATCTGGCTGGGCGCCCCCGTGACGATCAAAGAGCCCACCGCCGTGGCCTTCCGCCGCCAGAGCGGGTCCAACGTCCTGATCGTCGGCCAGCGGGACGACCTCGCGAGGAACCTGATGAGCGCGGCCGTCCTGAGCCTGGCGGCGCAACTTCCCGCCGAATCCGCGAAGTTTGTCATCCTGGACGGAAGCTCAGCGGATTCTCCGGGCGCCGGGGCGTTCGAACGAATCGCCGCCGCGATCCCGCACGACTGCCGCAACGTGGGCTGGCACGACGTCGCCGACACGATCGCCGAGCTGGCCCGGGAAGCCGACGCTCGCGTCCAGGAGAGCCGCCCCGATGCGCCGTCCATCTTCCTGGTCGTCTTCGGCCTGCAACGATATCGCATGCTCCGCCGGAATGAGGATGCCTTCAGCTTCTCGCACGACGACGAAGCCAAGCCCCAGCCGGACGCCCAGTTCGCCGACCTGCTGCGGGAAGGCCCGACCGTCGGCATCCACACGCTGGTCTGGGCCAACACCCTGAGCACGCTGGAGCGGACCCTGGATCGCCAGACGATCCACGAATTCGACCATCGCGTGCTGTTCCAGATGAGCACGGCCGACTCGAGCAACCTGATCGATTCGCCCATCGCCAATCAACTGGGCCTGCACCGGGCCCTGCTCCACAGCGAGGAGCAAGGCGGCATGGAACGGTTCCGACCCTACGCCGCGATCCCGGAGGAATGGCTGGCCCAGGTCGGCAGGAGGCTCCTGCTCTTCAGACCCCGAAGAACCGGCACAGCCGGCGGAACAGACGCCAGTCGTCCGTGAGGCCCCACAAGTGCTCCAGGGCCTGCCTCGGCCGCCAGACGCGAGGCATGCACCGAGTCGAGCACGTCCGACACCAGGCGAATCTCCGCCCGCTCCAGGAGCCGGCCGGTGGGCCGGTCCCCGGCCAGCACGCGCAGATGCTCATCGATCGCCCCGCACACCTGCCCCAGGGACAACATGCCCACGGCGTGCCTGGCGCAGATCGCGCCGATGTCCCCGATCACCGCGTCGGCCAGGTGGACCGCCAGGGACCTCTCACAAGACAGCGGGATGTGCTCCTCGTCCCGCCCGTTCGCTCGTTCGCTCTCGCACATCGCGACTCCTTTCCACGAACCATCCTGGGCGCAAGGACCCTGCGCGGGGAATCCATCGGGTGTCTGCACGCACAGACACGCTCCGCTGGCGTAGGCCCGATCCGTTGCCCGCAGCGCCGCTACGCGTCGGGGCGGAATCGGATAGGAGGCTGGTCGACCATCTTCGTCGTCTCAGGAAGGCCCGCGGCGCGCTACGCACTCACGTATTGCACCTGAACCTCACGTATGATAGTATCAGTTGCGTAGGCGGTCAAGCTTTGGTCTTTCTGGAGCTTTTTTTCGGGATCTGCCAAGATTTTCTGTGATGGCGAAGGCGGGGAAGACGGCCCGTCCGAAGCGGATTCGCGGATACCGAGGCCGTGGGATGGGTGTGACGCCAAGTGTGCCGTGGGACCTTATTGACCTCGTTGACCCCATTGTCAACGAGGTCAACAAGGTCAATGAGGTCCTCCGTCATGTCCCATGCTGGAGGCCTCAAAGCGGCAGACTCCCGCCGCCTCGCTGGAATCCGGATCAGTCCGTTCCTTCCTTTGCATCCGTGGGGAATGGATCGGCCGTGCTGGTGGGCGTTGACGATGATCTTCGGCTGGAGCTTGCCGATTTATGAGAGGGAGAGCTCAGCCAACGCAAAATAGGCCGCGGGCGCCAGCTTGTTCCTGCCCTGCTGGGACGCGTCCCAGGGCGTGTTCTTTATCCTGCCCCAGGACAGATCCAGATTGCCCGGGATGGACGCCGGCCTGCAGGAACCAGTGATCCCGCGAGGCACCTGGATCGGGAGCATTCTCCTGCGCTGGGGCGACTCCAATGGCGGCATGCTGGTCTGCCGCCGATTGGCTGCTGCCGTGTGAATCGGCAGCAGCCACGAGACACGGCACGATGAGAGCCGCAAGAGCTACGAAAACGCTGTCACACTTCATGAGTTGTCTACAGGCCTTTGAGCGATTCCTCGGCCTTTCTCCTGGTCCCGGCGTTCTTCGATTTCTCGACGACCATCTGGAGAGCCTTGCGGCGTTGTTCCGCGGACACTCCCGATATGTCCCTGCCGGCAAGACCGACGATGGCGGAGCAGGCCTCCTCCGCGACGGTCTGATCGGCCGCAAACGTCGTCAGCAGCTCCAGAACACCGGAGCCGCGGACACCGCCGACAGCCGCGATGGCCAGTCGCTTCTCCTCGGGCCGCTGAATCAGCCCGAGCAGCTCGTTGACTTTGACCACTTTCGCGCCGCCGTCGAGCGATTTGTCCCCTCGGACATATTGCAGGTAGCCACGCAGACCGAGGACCTGATGCGAGACTTTCCTGTCGGACTTGGCCAGCGTCAGCAGCACTTCGGCCGCAGCAGCGTCCTCGGGCCAGTTGTTCGGCCAGGTGGACAACGTGCGGACCGCCTCGTCCTGGACGCTCTCGTCCTTGTCGTCGATGGCGGATTTCACCGCGGCCAGGCCGTCGGACCCGCCCACGATCGCCATCGCGTGAAGCCCGACCATGCGAAGCGTAGCGTCGCCGCTCTGCATAAGCGGCAGCAGATGCGGCACACAGGCCGTACCCGAGCGGCCGCTGACCGCCAGGAGCGCCTTCTCGATGGTTCCTCGCTCTCTGGAATCGCTGGTCTTCTGAGCCAGCTTGACGAGATCGGCCACCTGCTCGATCCCGCCGAGAACGCCAATCGCCTGGACGGCGGCGCTGCGGACTCCGACATCGGCATCTTCGACGCTCTGTGCAATTGCAGGCAGGGCTCCGTCCATCTGCCGGTATCCAGCAAGCTCGATAAGGACCTGTCGCGTTCGGCCCGTCGCCGGCGACAAGCGGGCGAGAAGGTCGGCGTCCATGTCCTTGCCGGGGAGTTTGCCCAGCGTCATCTTGGCCGTCTGGGCCAGTTCCGCATCGGTCTGAGCGGCGGCCTCCAGCAGCACGGGCACGCAGGAGACATCGCCGATCCGGACCAGCACGCCGAGAGCCGTATTCCGCACGTCCTTCGAGCCGTTCTGAGCCGTCTTGACCACCACGGGCAGAACAGCCGCGTCCTTGCGGTCCGCGATCGCCAGGAGCAGGAGCGGCTGCCGATCCGGGCTCAGGCGACCCATCGCGACCGCCAGGGCCTCCGTCACGTCCTGGCCGGGAAGCTCGCGGGCCGTCCGCAAGCCGATGCCGAGCCGGCCCTTGTCGGCCGACGTCAGTTGCTCGACCAGGAACGCCACGCCGGCCGAGCCGCGGGCCAGAATCGCTCCGCGAGTCGCATCGAGAACCCGCTGCTTGGGCACATCGGCCACGCAGACCGCATCGTACAGCTTCTTGGCTTGGGCGGTCTTCTGCTCGGCCAGGTACTTCTCCGCACACCGCACGCACCCCTCAGCCACCGCGGCACGGACCGCCGCCGGGACATCGGCGAGAGCCGGTTCCAGGATGGCGGCGGCCTGATCGCCGCCGATGCAGCCCAGCGCCACAGCCGCGGCCGAAGCGACGTCCGCATCGGCGTCCTTGAGCTTGGCCGCAAGACCGCTCACCGCCTGCGCATCGCGCCGGACGCCGATCGAGTTGATCACGCCGACCAGCAACCGGCCCTGCACCGTCCCCATCGCGTCGCGCAGAACCGCGTCGGCGGCCGGACCGGGAATCACCTCCAACGCCGTCCGGGCCCAGGACGCGAGTTCCTCATTCGCCAGCAGCGGCGCCAGCGCCGGGACCGCCTCCTGCGTGCCATAGACGGACAGTTGCTTGCAAGTGATTGCCTTCTCCGCGTTCGGGGCATCCGACTGGAGCACGCTGATCAGCTTGAGTTCCTTTTCCGTCGGCGAATTCGGGGTATTGGCAGCGGCAGTCTGGCCGAACACCGTTAGGGACATCATCCCCAGGAGGAGAGCGACGCACCCTATGAAACATCGATTTTCATGCATGATAATTATCCTCATATGTCAAGGTGATCCGGGTCACGGGTCACGAGTCACTATCTTCTCACAGCCGCCAGGGCTCGCGCAGGGCCTCGGAACGAAGCCGGTTGGCCTCCTCGTCGCCGAGGAACTCGCACTTCACGGGATCGAAGTTGACCTTGCGGCCCAGGAACAACGAGACGTTGGCCGCGTGGCAGGCGATGTGGGCCCAGCAGGCGATGTCGGCGCTGGCCCGCGTCTGGGCCCGCGTCTTGACGCAATCGAGGAAGTCCCGCACGTGGAAATCGGCCGGATAGCCGCCGATCTTCGCGCCCTTGTTGACGAGCAGCGACGGGGAGCTGGCCGCCAGTTCGCCGTCGTCGCCGGTCTCGACCCAGCCCGTTTCGCCTTCGAACCGCACGGGACACGAGCCCAGGCCCAGCCAGCCATCGTTGCGCATCACCAGCTTGACGCCGTTGGCGTAGCGGGCGTTCAACTGATTCCCCGCCGGCTCGTACTCCACCGGAGCCGTGTCGTCGGCGTCGTTGGCCCACTGGCACAGGTCCACGCAGTGCGAGCCCCATTCCAGGCACCCGCCGGCGCCGAAGGCGCCGACCATGCCGCCGCCCTTCTCGAAGTTAAAGCCGTCGAGGAGTCGGCGGTTGAAGGGCCGCCAGGCGGCCGGTCC
>Ga0209347_1001831_pt1 | contig 31274 bp, 28 predicted proteins | sample AutmiccommuBRH23_FD_187382 | JGI IMG/M metagenome (GOLD analysis project Ga0209347, IMG submission 187382) | Deep subsurface microbial communities from Mt. Terri, Switzerland - Autotrophic microbial communities BRH/23 (SPAdes) (version 2) | ecosystem: Environmental > Aquatic > Deep subsurface >...
AGGCTTGGAGAGGGGGAGAGAAATGGAGCGGATTGGATTCCCCTCCCCAAGCCTGGGGAGGGGCTAGGGGTGGGGTTTGTCTGGAGAGAGAGGCCAATGGTAGCTGTGGCTTCCGTGCCGCGCTGTTGCTATCAGTGGCTCTGGTGAATAAAAAGCCTCTGCGGGGTTTCCCCGCAGAGACTTTGTGCGTGTGCCAACAAGATTACTCGACGGCGGGCACTTCCACCTGCGACTGCGCGGGCACTTGCGGTTCACGCAGTTCGCGGTAGGTCAGGGTCCAGATGGCCGATACAAAGGCCGTGTAGATGCCTCCTACCAGGACGGCGACAGCGAGTACCAGCAGCAGGAGCGGCAGGCCAAGGATCAGCAGCACGAGCGATGCGTCCGCTCCCGATGCCGTCAGGGCTGCGACGAACGCGCCGACTAGTCCGGCTCCCAGGATGACCAGCGGGATGGCGACGATGGACAACACGATGTTGATGCCCAGCAGGATCAGCCACACCAGCCCCGCCTGGCGTAGGTTTTTCCGGGCGAAGGTATAGGCATCGCCGATGGACTGGAAGATGCCCCGGCCCTCTAGCACGGAGAAACGGAAGGCGAACTCGCGAATCAGCGTGACCAGGAAGCCCAACACGATGGCCACGGCAATGAGCAGCAGCAGCCAGACCAACCCCGTCCCGATGAGCCAGATGATGCCCAGGATGACCCAGGCTTCTCCCGCCTGGAAGAGCAGGACGGCAGGGCCGATGACGATGGCCAGGCCGATGCCGAACAGGATCATCAACGCGATCACCGCGATGAACACGCCGATGCCAATCAGCAGGTCGATGACGAACAGCCGTAGCAGTTGCGACCAGCCTTTCCGCAGGCCGGAGCCGAAGGACGTGTCCGCCGTTTCCTCCACTTCGTTGACGATGTGGATCATCGCGCCCAGGCTTGTGTAGCGCACGATGACACTGATCACGGACAAGACCAACCCGATCAGGATGGCAATAGTGGCGACGATCGCGATGGTCCCTGGGTCAAAGAAACGCGGGATGAACGGGCCTTGCGGACCGAAAAATCCCCAGCCTCCCCAGGGCATGTTCTGCCACCGCTGAATGTCGGCGCTGTTGAGGCTATACTGAATGCCATTGCCGCCCCCATTCCCACTAAAGATGGCCGCCGCGATACCAAAGATCCACAGGATCTTGTAGCGCCAGACCACATCCCAGGCACGCTTGATAAGACGTCCGTACTCCATAATACTTACCTCCTATTGGGGTATGAGGGGGTTGCGCCAGACCAGCACACCACCCAACCGATATAGAGAATCGCCACCTCGAAGAACAACGCCAGAAATAGAAACAACGCTATGGACAGGATGAGCGTGTCCTGGGTAGCGACGCTCATCCTCGTCCAGCCCCCAAGCACGAATCGGACCACTTCCTGCCCAGACCAGCCCGCCCAGCTATACAAGGACTGTTCCAGCACGGGGTGGGCGAGCAGTGGGATCAGCCGGGTGGTGCACAGCCTCCCGACGGAGGGGAGCAACCCCAGCCCCATGAGCAGCCGCAGGAAGCCCAGGAGAGCGATTACCCCCGGCCATAGCGTACCCGGAACGCTCAATAGTAGCGGCGGCATATAGGGCACCAGGGGCCAGCGAGAGCGCCGCCTGGCTGGTAGGCTGGCGGCCAATCTGCCCCAGAATTCGCCTTCGGACAAAAACTCGGCGCAGGTCGGGACCGTCCGTCGGACCCGTTGGCACATTCTCTGGCAGGCAAACAACTTGTGCCGACAGGGAGGGCAGGCCGCTATGTGTGCGTCAATCGCCCGCTGCGCATCTGTATCCAGCTCGCCGTCCAGGTAAAGCTGCAAGTGTGTGTCAGCCGGGTGGTCTTGCATCACACCTCCACTTCCTGTTGTTCGAGCGCAAGGCTCTGGCCCAGCGCGCGCCGGGCGTAACTCAATCGCGACATCACCGTGCCGATGGGAATATCCAAAACGTCGGCAATCTCTTTGTAGGATAGCTGCTCGTATTCCCTGAGGATGAGAGCGGCGCGAGCCGCCGCAGGCAGGCCGGCGATGGCCGCCTGTACGCGTTGGCGTTCATCCTGGCGCAGCGCTATTCCTTCCGGGTCCTCTTTTGGACTGACCAGTTGCAGCTCATCCAGCGAGACATCCGCGCGCCGCTTGCGCAGCACATCCAGGGCGGTGTTCACGGTGATCCGATACAGCCAACCGGCAAAAGACCCGCGAGGGTCATAGTCCGGCAGGTGCTCCCAGGCCTTGATAAAGACGTCCTGGGCTACATCCTCCGCCTCGTCGAGGGAACCGAGCATACCGGCGGCGGTGCGCAACACGCGCATGCGGTGCGCCTGCACCAATTCGGCGAATGCCCCCAGGTTCCCCTGCGCCGCCGACTGGATTCGCTCGGCTTCCTCTCGCGGATTGGCATCCACGTGACTGCCTGGCCTTTCTATACTCTCAACGTTCCGTGACGATCGCTTATTCGGGTCGGGCTCGGCATTCTGTGATGGTTGGCGCATTGTGGAATGACACGGCAGTAACTGCCCACGGCAATCATTGCCCACGGCAATATTTGCCGCAACTGCTTCTAATACGTTGCCGGGCAGAGATAGGTTTCGCCGGGTTGGGGGCCTGTGCTATAATGACTCAGTTGGTGGCCTTGCCCGGTCTCTTGGTTTGACATAATTATCAGAAAGTGCGACAATGGACAATGTGACAGCAGATCAAGCCACAGTCGGCATACAGCAGGCCGGGGAGGCCTTTGGGCAGCCCGCCCGACGGGCCTACGACTTATATGTACAGGAGGAAACCCTCGCGTACTGGCAGGGCGTGTCCCGGAAGCGCAAAGCCGAGGTCGTCTTGGTTCTGCGCCGGCCTAATGGCCGCTATCTCGTACACACCAAAGAGTTCTATCCTTCTGGAGTTTACCGCTTACTATCGGGTGGTGTCAAGCTTGGCGAGGACCTGACAGCCGCTGTCTACCGGGAGGTGGAGGAGGAAACCGGCCTGGAAATCCAGATCGAGCGGTTTCTGGGAATCCTCGTCCATCGGTTCATCCGGCAGGGGCAGAGCGTCACGCTCACCTCGTATGTGTTCCTGGTGGCGGAAGTGGGGGGCAAACTGGCTCCGCAGGATTTGGACGAGGCCATCAGTGGGTTCCGCGAGACGGATTTGCCTGGCTTGCTGGCACTGGCAGAGGAACTGGAATCGCTTTCTGGACGTTGGGAGGACTGGGGGCGGTTCCGGGCAATTGCGCACCGTTTCACCGTGGAGGTTTTGACAAAAAGCAATGCAAGAGACTAGTTTTCGCGCCGCAGACGCGCCGGGCGATTTTGCGCCCAACAGATATGAAGTCATCGTTGTGGGGGCAGGCCACGCTGGGTGTGAGGCTGCGCTGGCCGCGGCCCGCATGGGGCGACGCACTCTGCTATTGACCATGAACCTGGACCTGATCGCCCAGATGCCCTGCAACCCGAGCGTTGGCGGGTCGGCCAAGGGGCAGTTGGTGCGCGAGATCGACGCCCTGGGCGGCGAGATGGGGCGAAACACCGACCGCACCTATATCCAGATTCGCATGTTGAACCTGTCCAAAGGCCCGGCGGTGCAAGCCCTGCGCGCGCAGGCGGACAAACGCCTTTACTCCCTGAGCATGAAGCACGTGCTGGAAAGCACGCCGCACCTCAACCTGAAACAGGGCACGGTAGAGCAACTGCTGACCAGCGGCGACTGCGTGACGGGCGTGCGTCTGGATCGCGGGGAGGTGTTTCACGCGCCGACGGTGGTGATTACCAGCGGAACGTTCTTGAACGGGCGCATCCTCAGCGGCGAGTTTAGCACACCGGCGGGCCGGGCGGGCGAGTTCCCGGCCAAAGGGCTGGCCCTTTCGCTGCGCGAGTTGGGCTTTACGCTGGGGCGCTTGCAGACCAACACCCCCCCGCGCGTGGACGCCCGCACCATTCACTATGATCTGACCCAGTCGCAATATGGCAGCGACGAGCCGCTGTATTTCTCCTTCCAGGGAAAACCGCAACAGATATTCGCGCTGCCCATCAACCCGGTCTATCCCGTGGGCCATCAGACGGCGTGGCGGCCCCAGGTGCCCTGCTATCTGGTGCACACCAACGCCGAGACGCACCGCATCATTCGGGACAACCTGCACCGCTCCCCCATTGCGCCGGGGACCCTGGAATCGGCGGGACCCCGTTATTGTCCCTCCATCGAGGAAAAGATCGTGCGCTTTGGCCATAAGGAGTCACACCAGTTCTTCCTGGAGCCGGAGGGGTGGAGCACCGGCGAAGTGTACGTGCAGGGGTGCTTTACCGGGCTGCCGTTTGACGTGCAGCTAGAGCTGTTGCACACCATCCCCGCGCTGGCCGACGTAGAGATCATGCGGCCAGGTTATGCCATCGAGTACGACTATGTGCCGTCATTCCAGCTCAAGACGAGCCTGGAGACGCGCCGGGTGCATGGGCTGTTCCATGCGGGCCAGATCAATGGCACGTCGGGCTATGAAGAGGCGGCAGCTCAGGGGTTGCTGGCGGGGATCAATGCGGCGCTGGTTGCGCGGGATGAGCAGCCCCTGGAGCTAAAGCGCGACCAGGCATATCTGGGGGTGTTGGTGGACGATCTGATTACCAAGGAGATCACCGAACCCTACCGGATGTTGACCAGTCGGGCGGAATACCGTTTGCTGTTGCGCCAGGATAACGCCGACTTGCGGCTGACCCCCATCGGGTATCGCCTCGGCGTGGTGGATGAGGAGCGCTACCGGGCGGCAGAGGAGAAGCGGCGGGCCACAGAAGCGGAAATCCAGCGGTTGCAGCATCTGATTCTCAAACCCGGCCCCGAGCTTGACGCGTTGTTGGTCGCCCACGGACTGGAGCCGCTCGATCAGGCGGTAGTGGCGCGTCATCTCTTGCGGCGGCCTGGCGTTACCTACGAGATCATCGAGCGCGTGGCGCCGCCAGAGCAGCCGCTTGCGCCAGAGGTGGCGGACCAGGTGACGACGGCGGTGCAGTATGAGGGCTATATCGACAAGCAGGAGCGCCAGGTGGAGCGGGCGCACCGGCTGGAACATCGGCGCATCCCCGAGCGGTTCGACTATGCCGGGGCCGTAGGTCTCAGCAACGAAGCCAGAGAGCGGCTGCTAGCGCATCACCCGCAGACGGTGGGCCAGGCGTCGCGCATTCAGGGGGTTACTCCGGCGGATATCTCCGTCTTGTTGGTGTACCTGGAGCGGCAGGCGGACCCCGGTCAGGGGGAAAGGGCCAGCGCCAGCCAGGCGTGATAGGGCCAATCCAGCTTGCCACTGCGGTGATATAGATTGCGGGCGGGGGCTGTCACCTGCTGCGACCAGACGGCGTGCAGGGTGAGATCGGGGCTGAGCGCCAGCGCGACCTCGCCGATGGCGGTGGGGTCGTTGGCGATGACCGTTTGCGGGGACCAGCTTTCATCGGGGAGCCGGTAACGCAGCAATAGTTGGTTCCCGGCGTCCCAAGCCACGTGCACGCTCCCCGGTCCCCTGGCGGCGATGCTGGGGCGCTCGGATGCCAGGCCGCTGGGCGACAGGCAAATTGGCTCTCCCCAAAATGCGCCATATTCCAGGTTGTCCGCGTAGTAGATGCGGGTGGTTTCTTGCTCGCGCTCCTGCCAGGTGAGAAAAGCGCCCACCCCCGGCGCTCCGGCCAGGGCGGGAGCCAGCGAGTCGTTAGCGGGGGTGTCAGAGATGTTCATAGCATACGGGGCCCAGGTGATCCCCTCCACGCAGGCGCCAAACAACGCATAGATGTCATGGTGCGAGTTTTCCAACGCCTGCCATACTACCCAGACCCGGTTCGCCTCTCCCAGGGCCACATCGGGGGCGCTGCCCCCGCCGGTGGCCGGTATCAGGTAGGTGGACCAGCGGTGATCCTCCTGCCAGGCGTAGTAGATCCGCGAGTTTTTCTTCACGCCCTCCGTCCAGACGACGAGCGGCTGCCCCCCATTTGCGACGGTGATGGCCGGTTGCGTCGAGCTTCCCTCTGTATTCGAGATGTTCTCCGGTATGCCCCAGTCGCCATTGGCCCAGGTGGTATGGTAAATCTCCTGGTTGCCGAAAAGCTCGCTGGAATAGACCAGATGCACGACGCCATCTGGTGAGACGGTTAGATCGGGGTCTTGCCCGATAAAGAAGGCGCACGGCTCCGACCAACCTGCCTCATTGCTGGTGCAGTAGTACAACCTTGGCCAGTCTTCCTCCGCCGCCTCTGTCCAGACCACGTAGGTAGTCCCATCGTGGGTGATGGCGACGGTGGCCTCGGAGGAATCGGAGAAGGATTGGGAGAGGGGCGCAATGGGCTGCCAGATCCAGGTAGCGGCCATCGGTTGGGGGATGGTGGCGGGGCGGGACGCGGGCAGGGGTAAGGGGGAAGCCGCTCCGTGCCCCGAACCTGCGGACACAGCCCAAACCTGTCGGATGATCCCATCCGGCAGGTAGAGCAAGCCTATTGCGAGCAAAATGGTGAGGGGGAGGCAGATTTTCCTGGTCATTATTTCCCGGCTGCCGCGGGTTTCCGCGCGATTGGGGCCTCTCCGCCTTGAAGCCAGACGATCAGGAGGCCAATCCACTGACGTGCCTGGAGGGGTTGGCGCGAGGAGATGATACCCTGGAATTGCCCGGGCCGCAAGCTGGCGGGGAGGCCCCCTCATCTGCCCGACGGATTACATTCTGCCGGGTCAGATTTCCGGCGTAGGCGCAAAGGGAGTGGTCTCGACGATAGGCGTCGAGCTGGGCGTCAGTTCGGGAGGAGGCGTGGCGGTAGGCGCTTCTGTCGGGACCGTTATCGCCGTTGGGGCGCCAGTGGGCAGGGGGGAAGGCTCCGTCGTTGGTGCGACTGTTGGCCGGGGGGTGGCCGTGGGTTGCGCTGTGGCAGGGATGGCGGTGGGTGACTGCACCCGGATGTGCATAGCCAGCTTGGTGCCGTCGCTGAGGACGGAAGCCTTGACCTCGGCGATGGCCCCGACGGCGGGCGAGCCTTCGATCTGGGTGTCCGGGCCGATCAACACGGCCTGCCCGGCGACGACCCAGCGCCCCTGCTCGATTTGCTGGATGGGACCGGCAAACTGCACTACCTGCTCCGACGGGCTGGCTACGCGGATATAATCAGCGACCAGCCTGCCATCGGTGAACTGGCGGGCCTTGACGTGGGCCATTGCGCCCACCTCAGGCGTGCCCTCGATCACCGTCCCTGCTAGCAGTGAAACCTGGCGGCCTGCTACCGTCCAGCGGTCTGCCTCGATCCGCTCGATGACGCCGCTGAACTCCTGGAGGAGCGGCGTCTCGGCGGGGCTGTGACTCACGATGATTTCTTGGGCCACCAGGCTGCCATCTTGCGTCTGCAACGCGTCTACGATGGCCCATCCGCCCACCTGAGCCGTGGCGCTGGTCTGGTTCACGTGGGTACTGCTGGATAGCAGTACGCGCTGGCTGTTCACCAGCCAGTGGCTTACCGCGATCTCCTGGATCAACCCCTCGATGCGTACCCTGATCTCGCGGGGGGGAGTGGCTACTGTGGGCGTCTGCGTAGCGGCGGGCTGCGCCGTAGCGCTGGGCGACGGGGTGCGGGTAGCGACTGGCGTCAGGGTCCGAGTGGGTTGGACTGTGGCAGACGCGGCCAGAGTTGGTGTTCTGGTAGGCGCCGTGGTGGGTTTGGTCGTGGGCTGCTCGGCAGTGGGCGTAGAGCTGGGCTTCTGTTGAGCGGGCGGGGTGGGCGTGGCGCTGCCCAAAATGGACTGCACTTGCGTCGCCTTGGCAGGTGTCGGGGTGTTGATGTCCAGGGATTGTAGCTCGACGCTGCCGTCGTCCTGGGTATGGACCACCACCTCCACGCGATCACCGACCTGGGGCCGTTCCGCGAGAAGCTGATCTGTGCTGATGTGGATGGGGACGCCCTCCACGGTGATGGTGTCTCCCTGGATGCTGTCTACCTGCCCGGCAAAGTCTACCCTGGCCTCCCGCCCCTCGTCCGTGACCTGCTTGATTTCCTCCACGCGCAAGGCGGCATAGTGTTGGGCCAGTTCTTCGCGCGACTGGTCATCGTAGGTCAGCAGGAGCCGGACGCGCTCGGAGGTGCGTTTGACGGAATAGAGGGGGTCGCCGGGCAGGCTATGGGCCGAGACGATACTCCCCCCGGCCAGCAGAGCACCCAGCAGCACAACAGTGAGCATCACCGTAGCGGCGGCCCTCGCAAAGGTGGTGTGGGGTAGCTGTGCCCACCATCGCAGGGGAACGGGTTGTGGCCGGGCGATCTGCCTGGCCTGCCCCTCGCTCATCACGCGGGCGCGAGCGCGGGCGAGAGCGGCGGCGGGGGGAGTGGCAACCTCGGCGCGATGGCGCAACGCAACGGCCACCCGCAACAACGGCTCCAGCTCTTCCCGCAACCTGGGAAAGCGCTGCAGACATGTTTCCAGGTCTTCTCCCTCGGAGAGACGGGAGAGACACTCGTCTAGCGCATTCTCAAGGCGCTTGTCCATCCCCTTCCCCCGCATACCCCTCCAGATATCGGCGTAACGACGCGAGTGCCCGATATTGGAGAGATTTGATAGCGCCCTCTGTCTTGCCCATTAGTCTGGCAACCTGGAGATTACTGAATCCCTCGCAGAACTTGAAGATGATAACCAACCGCTGTTCTTCGGTGAGACAGAGCAGGGCCTCACCGAGCATTTCGCCTGTCAACGTGTCTTCCACGGCTGAGACAGGGTCCTCTTTGGCAGCGACGAGGCGCTCGTCCAACGGCAGATACTGTCTCTGGCTGTTCCGTCGGAAATGGTCCACAATCATGTTATGCGCGATGCGATAGAGCCAGCCGGAGAACGAGCTTTCCCATGCCTTGGATGAACGGACAGCATCCAGCATCTTGATAAAGACGCCAGCCGTCAGATCCTCGGCAAGTTCCTGGTTGCCCACGTGGTAAAACACATAGGCATAGATCTTGGCCGAGTAGCGATCATACAGCTCGCCCAATGCGTCTGCGTCGCACTGTTTTGCTCTGGCAAGCAGTTGGTGTTCGTCGCCGGATGCCATATGAAGCTTGTTCTTCCTGTTAGACGTGATGCTTCCGCAAAAGATACGGACCAGGATGTATTGACTCGAGCGATGTCCGCGGATGCTTGGGGCACAATGCCGCATGTTATCTGTGGAACCGGCTAACGATACCATTAAAGCTTAATACTTGTCAATATGATCAAAATCGCTCTAGCGGCGATCCAAGGGAGAATAACAAAAAAGACCCTGACCATCTGTGGTCAGGGTCCAGTCCTGCAAAATGGATATCTAGGCAACCACTACTACTACATCAGACGCTTGCGGGCCTTTGGGGGAATCCTCGACGGTAAACTCGACCGATTCTCCCTCCTGCAGGTTACGGAATCCCTCACCTCGGATGGCTGAGTAATGCACAAACACATCCTTGCTGGCCTCGTCTCCATCAGGGATGATGAAGCCGTAACCCTTGACTCGACTGAACCACTTGACCTTACCAGTGGTTCGCACACCCATGACGTACCTCCTCTAGGAAATGCTGAGACTGCGTCCCGTTCAGAGGCGCAAAAAACGGCAGTAAGCCTCTGATGATGGACGGCTAAGAACAACGACGCGAGCCAAACTGAGGGAACAAGCCCTGAACTCGGGGGGAATTCCATTGACCCGCGATCCTGCAACTGCGCTCCGATGTTACTACAGCCCATACCTTTTGTCAAACTTTTCACGAACTCGCCCATATGGTTGTACCTATTCATGTGTGAGACAATGAATTCCCGGTTACGGTACCCGTTCCTTCATTCTCATCAATCCCCACTCTCGCCGTTCCCTCTCTTCCACCATGAACTGGGACGCTAATTTCGATCTAGCTACCGGACAGTTTTAGAAGTAAGGGATGAGACGGATTTGGAGTTTACGGCCCAGGGCACACAGCCGGTCTGAGACGTACAGGCCGATACGGAACACACTCAGGTCTCGGCGGCTCTGGCGGTCTACCCAGGCCCGCAAGCCTGCTTTGATCGCCTGGCTTCCGTGGCTGACCAGCCAAAGGTAAAGCAAGGCCGCTACGAACACCAACCGAGAAAGACGGTCCGCCTGGCGCAGATGGGTGGTCTCGATCTCCACTCCATGCCCTTTCCAGTCGCCAAACATCTCCTCCACCCACATCCGGCGCCGATAGGCTCTGAGCGCCTGCCGGGGGGCGGGGAAGTTGGTCATCAGCAGCCAGGGATCGGTCTCCCCGGCTGCCCAGTAGCCCAGCAGGTGGGCGCGAAACAGGTGCCTGAGCGTGAACAACGCCCCAGGGTGCCAGATGAGGTGATCTCGCTGGGTCACCAGACTGGCCAACGGGTCCCAGTGGAAGACGGTATGAGAGACGCACACCTGGACGTCGCCTTTCTGGCGCAAGACATACAACCAGTCCCACCGATCCAACTGGCGAGCGACGGGCACGTGGCCAAACTCCCCGTCTCCCACGACTTGCACGCGGGCTTGGACAGGCACCAGGGTATGGACGTAGCGCAACAAGGACAGTTGTTGCCTGACCGTGCTATGTCCTTGGGGCCGTTTCACCCAAGTCCAGGCGATGGGCAAGGCTCGCTTGTGGTAGGCCAGAGCGACCATCAACAACTGATGTCCAGCGCCCACTTTCGTGCTATCCAAGATCAGCCGCACAGCGCCGGTAGCGGCAGCCTGCTCCAGCAAAGACCGCGCCAAGGGAGCATACCAGGCGCGTGGCGCAAAGGCTGGGTTGTTCAGGAACCGGCGGAATCGCCTGGCAATGGAGGTCAGACGAACCTCCAAAGGCAACTTGGCGGCCATCTCCTGCAAATGCACGGAGCGGCTCTGGTACATCCCGACCAGCATCCAGGTGAGATTCCGCAGCCGGGTGACCCGCTCGGTGGGCCACAGTTTTCGGATTTTCCGAAACCAAGTATGATAGAGTTCGGGGGCTGACATGGTACTCCTCCTCGTAAAGTTGGCTTGGTAACCTTACTTTACTCAGAGCGCGTGCTTTGTCAGCTCTCCCTTTCCTCAAACTGTCCGGTAGCTAGATTTCGATGATTGACGCGAAATTTACCTGCCAGCACCCTGAGATACCTCGCAGTCGGGGCGATTTTTTGGTAATATGGTTCATATTGAACGGTTTCTAATATACACACGGTGTGATCCCTTTCGCATCCCGTTCATGCCTGCGATTTGTTTGACCGGCGCCGGGTATGGGCTTATCTTGACATAGCTAGAGGTTACGACTATCCTTGATCAGGTGATCGAGTGGGCTGCCCTTCCTGGCGGCCAATAGAGTGGGTTCGAGGGGAATGTTTTCCTCTGGACATTTGTTTGAAGAGGTGTACGCTTGTTTTTTGATGAGGCGACGATTACTGTCCGTGGCGGAGATGGTGGGAATGGGATCGTCAGTTTTCGCCGCGAGGCACACGTCCCGCTTGGCGGCCCTAACGGCGGCAATGGTGGCACAGGTGGCGATGTCTATCTGCGGGTAAATGGCCAGTTGAACACACTGGTATTCTTTACCCGGCAGCGCCGTTTTCAGGCAGAGGATGGCGAGCACGGTAGTGGCCAGAACAAACAGGGCCGCAGCGGCGAGGGCCTATACGTCGACGTGCCCCCCGGAACTATTGTACGAAACCAGCAGACGGGGGAGATTTTGGGTGACCTGGTGTACGAAGGCCAGACATTGCGGGTGGCCGCAGGGGGGCGCGGCGGGCGCGGCAACGAGGCGTTCAAGTCTTCCACGCGCCAGGCGCCCCGCTTTGCCGAAAAGGGCGCTCCCGGCGAGCGCTATACCCTCAAGCTGGAGCTCAAGCTGATTGCTGAGGTGGGGTTGTTGGGCAAACCCAATGCGGGCAAGTCCACCCTGTTGTCCAGAGTGAGTGCCGCTCGCCCCAAGATCGCCGATTATCCTTTCACGACGTTGAGTCCGAACCTGGGCGTGGTAGAGATTGACCAACGCGCGTTGGTGATGGCCGATATTCCCGGCCTGATCGAAGGGGCGCACGAGGGCGCAGGGTTGGGGCTGCAATTCTTGCGGCATGTCGAGCGCACCCGCCTGCTGGTACATCTGTTGGACGGGGCCAGCCCTGATCCGGTCGAGGATTACCGGGCTATCAACCGCGAATTGGCGCTGTATAGCGAAAAGCTGGCCGCCAAGCCGCAGATCGTGGTGCTCAACAAAATGGACCTGACCGAGGCCCGCGAGCACTATCCGATCTTGCAGCGCGAGCTGGGCAACGAAGTGGGCCATGTCTATGCCATCTCGGCGGTGACAGGGGAGAACCTGCAACAATTATTGCGCGTCATCGCCGACCGACTGGCCGAATTGCCCGAGGAAGAGCCGGAAGCTCCTCTGTACGTCTTTCGCCCGCATGAAAAAGAGAGTGTGGCCTTTACCATCACGCAGGAAGCTCCCGGCGTCTACCGGCTGTCTGGCGAGGAGATCGAGCGGCTGGCGGTCCAGACCGACTGGTCGAGCTATGAGGCCGCGGAGCGGTTTGCGCGCATCCTGCACGGGCGTGGAATCACGGCCAAGATGGAAGAAATGGGCGCAGAACTAGGCGATACCATCCTCATCGGAGACATGGAACTGGAATGGCAGTAGGCGCAAACACGCCGAATGATGGACAATTACCTGAACGGATAGGGGTTTTCGGGGGGACGTTTGACCCCATTCATATGGGTCACCTGGTGGTCGCTGAAGAAGCGAGGGTCTGTTGTGCATTGGACCGGGTGATCTTTGTGCCTGCCAAGCGGCCGCCGCACAAGCCGGGCGAGCCGCACGCCTCGGCTTGTGACCGGCTGGAAATGGTGCGCCTCGCTGTCGAGGACAACTCCCATTTCTGCGTTTCCGCAATGGAATTGGAGAGACCAGGCCCTTCCTTCACCGTGGATACCTTGCGGGCCATTCGGGAGGGACATCCCTCAAGCACGCTTTTTTTCGTCATGGGGGCCGATTCACTGGTTCATCTCAAGACCTGGCGCGACCCGCGCGGGATCATGCAGTTGGCGCGGTTCATTGCCGTGACTCGGCCCGATTGGGATATTGACCTGGCCGTATTGGATCGCGAGTTGCCGGGGTTGGCGGCGAACACAGAGCTTTTGACCACGGTTCGGCTGGAGATTTCGTCCACCGACCTGCGGGAGCGGGTGAGCGAGGGGCGTCCCATTCGCTATCAGATGCCGGATCGAGTCGAAGCCTACATCCGCGAGCAAGGCCTGTATATCCGAACTAGCCAAAGGAGTTCCGCGAAAGCGGGCTGATTTTTATCGTGCTGATAAGCTTATCTACCGGTTGTTTATATCATTTCACCCTGCGTCATACCTTTGCGCTGGCCGCAGAGATGGGATTCGATGGAGTCGAGCTGGTGATGGGGCCAGAAGTATGGTTGCGCGGGGCCAGATATGTTCGGACGTTGGCGCGCGAGATGGGCCTGGGGGTCCTGAGCGTGCACCCCACGCTGCTGAGACAAAGCCCGAAAGGCAGGGGCGCAGTGCGGATTGCCGACGCCGTCGAGGCGGCCCTGGAATGTGAATGCCCCGTGATCGTCGCGCACGGCCCCGGAGCCCTGCGCTGGGAAGCCCCGGAAGCACAGGATTGGCTGCGCCAGGTGGACCTGTCGCGGGAGCGACTGAACGGGAACGGGGCGCGGCTGGCGCTGGAGAATCCCGGCTGGTATTGCGCGCGAGACAGACAAACCGTGCTGGCCCACCTGCCGACTTTGCAGGCTTTTGCTCGCCAACACGACCTCGGCGTGACGCTGGATACGTGTCACCTGGGCACCTCCGAGATGGGTCTGTTGGAGGGATATCGCCTGGTGAGGGGGCGGTTGGCAAATGTGCACTTGAGCGACTTGACCCCGCGCGACCTCTGGTTCGACTGTCACCCCTTGCGCACGCTGCTCTCTCACCATCAGATGCCCGGCGACGGAACGCTTCCCTTGCGGGCTTTGCTGGCGGATATGCAAACCGATGGGTATGTGGGGCCGGTTAGCATGGAGATCAGCCCAGTGGCCTTGCGGGCGTGGTCGCCACGCAAGCTTCGCACGAACCTGCGTCGGGCTGTCGAGTGCGTGCGTTGCGCGCAGAATGGGTCCGCGATGACCTGATTCGACCACGAGGGTAAGGGGCCGGCCTTACCGGAACGAGCCGGAATCAGGTTCCCCTCTGATTCGACTTCACGTACCTGAGCGAATTCCTCAAGAAAGTAGGAATTGAGCTGTTCTTTACGGAATCTCGCAAATTGCGTGGTAGATTGTTGAAACAGGCACTATATATGGGCTGGTTGTAGAAGTATATAACTACCCGTAGTAGTATTGCCTGAGGTTAAAAAGTTTTGAGAAAATTTACCAAAAAGGTTCTTGGCAAACTGCTAGTTGTGGTGTATAATCGTGGCAGTAGGTGGGTAAAAGTGGTAGGAAGTGGTAAGCCCGCCCCGAATTACATAGCAGCCACAGGGCTTGCCAGCGTTCTCAGGCCTCACAGACAGGTGGCAAGCTTCTTGCTCCTCCGGTGAGCCTACTGATCGCGAATCCACTGCCGTATCCCAAATCTAGCCGCACCCACTAGTACTGGTAGTTGTTGCTCATCCCTCATAGCACATTGTACCACTTGGCCGCCACCCTAGAGTGGGTTACGTTCAGGAGATCATACATGTTTTCCGGCGAGTATTCTCACGCACTGGACGCCAAGGGCCGCCTGACGATTCCGGCTCGTTTCCGCGACGAGCTGGAAGGTGGACTCGTGGTGACCAAAGGGTACGAGCCGTGCATTCTCCTGTATCCCCTCGGCGAATGGTCTGCATTGGCCAGCAAAGTGGCCCAACTCCCCAAGACGAATCGGGCCGCGCGGGCCTATAGCCGACTGGTTTTTGGAAGTGCTGCCGAAGTGACGCCCGACAAGATGGGACGTATCCTGATTCCCAATTTCTTGCGCGAGTATGCCGAGATAGGGGAAGAAGCGGTCATTGTAGGCGTCAACACCTATATCGAGATCTGGAACCCTGCGCGGTGGCGAGCTACCCTCGAGCAGGACATGGATAATCTCGCTGACATTCTGGATGATGTTAGCAAGATGGGGATCTGATGATGAGCAACATAGCGCGTGCCACGGAACAACCGGGCACGTTTACGCATATCCCGGTGCTTTATCAGGAAGTCATGGAATGGCTCGATCCCCGGCCTGGCCGCAGCTATATTGACGCGACGGTGGGCCTGGGCGGCCATGCGGAGGGCGTGCTGGAGCGTTCCGCGCCCGATGGCCGGTTGCTGGCGATTGATGCCGACCCGCAGGCGTTGGCCCATGCTCGACAGCGGTTGGCTCCCTTCGGCTCGCGGGTAGTGTTCGTTCAGAGCTATTACACGGACCTGAAACGGATCGCGCGGGAAACGGGATTCGGGCAGGTAGACGGGATACTCTTTGATCTGGGCGTCTCCTCGCTACAATTGCAGGCTGCTGAGCGGGGCTTTTCCTTTCAGAGTGACGCCCCGCTGGATATGCGTATGGGACCGGACGCGGACACGACCGCTGAAGAGATCGTCAATACCTGGCCCGAGGAAGACTTGAGCCGGATCATCTACATCTATGGCGAAGAGCGCCATGCCCGGCGCATAGCCCGGTCCATCGTGGCCCATCGCCCCATTCGCAGCACGGGCGAGTTGGCCGCGTTGGTGGCCAGGGTTGTGGGCTATGCGGGCAAGATTAACCCGGCGACCCGCACCTTTCAGGCTTTGCGGATCGCCGTCAATCGCGAGCTAGAGGGGTTAACCGAGGTGCTGCCGGATGCGCTGGAACTCCTGGTGACGGGGGGGCGTCTGGCGGTTATCTCGTTTCACTCGTTGGAAGATCGGATCGTGAAGCAATTCATGGTACGCGAATCCCAGGATTGCATCTGTCCGCCGAACATCCCGCAGTGCGTCTGCGGGCATCGGGCAACGCTCAAACGCTTGACCAAGAAGCCGATTCGGCCCAGCGCAGAGGAGACTGACCGGAACCCGGCCAGTCGCAGCGCGCGTCTGAGAGTGGCGGAACGCCTTGGAGGTGCGGGAGCATGACGAGCAGACGGGAAAGCCTGCCCTTTCCGATCTTCCAGAACCGAAAGCAGAAACGCGCCAAACCCTCGCGGGTGAACCTGCGCAGTGTGGGCTTTTTCACTGCCGCGGTGCTGCTGATCGGGCTGGTGGGCTGGCTCTATCTGCTCCAGGCCAGCGAAGTGGCCGGGTATGCGCACGAGATTCGCGAGCTGCAACGCCAGAAGGAGCAGTTACACCGACAGATCGTGGTATTAGAGGGGCAGGTGGCCGAAGCGGGTTCTCTGGGGACGGTGATGCAGGCCAGCGGCCAACTGGGGTATAGCATCCCGGATGCCCTGGACGCGGGGCGGCGGCTGCGAGTGGGCTATACTCCGTTAGTCGAGCCGACGCCTGCTGTTGAACCAACGGCGGATGAGACGGAGCCAGCTCGCCAGGCGCAGACCAGGCGACGGTTGCCGGCGGCATTCGCAGACCTGGCGGCGCAGGTCAAGCTTTGGTTAGAGACCCCGCCGGGCTATACCACCTGGTAGCCTGGTCGGGCCATCGCGTAATCTATTCGGGCTGAACGACGAACGAGCGACGAGTTTCATGGCGGGACATGGGGGCGTAGATGAACGGCCTGATGTCAGTGGATGCGCAGCAAGCGGGATACCAGCGCAGGATTGCGTGGCTGGCGGTCGTCTTGACGACAGTTGGTCTCGTCTTGCTTGGGCGCATCATCTGGTGGCAGTTGATTCCCCATCCAGAGATCGGTACCCTGGTCCCCATGGATAGCGAGACGGCGAACACGATCGCCCCGGCGCGTGGTAGCATCCTCGATGCGAGCGGGCAATATCTGGCCGCGTCTACAGTCCACTATACCCTGGGCGTTTCGCCTCGGTTGCTGGACGATAGCGACCGGCAAAAGCTGATCCCGATTCTGGCGAGCCTGCTGGGCAAGCCGGAATCAGAGATAGCGGAGGCGTTGTCCAAGACGGATGTAGAGTATGTGCAGTTGGGCAAAGATCTGCCTGCCATTATCGGCCAGCAAATCGAGGCCCTGCAGCAGGATGACTCGTTGAAAATGGAGGCTTTTAGGCTGGAACCCGCTTTTAGCCGCGTCTACCCCGATGGCGAGCTGGCGGCCCATGTGCTTGGCTTTGTGAATATGGAGGGCCAGGCCCATTATGGGGTGGAGCAGTATTATGACCGGCGGCTCCAGGGTATGGAAGGTAGCTGGCGCGGCGTCACCGACTCGTGGGGAGAGCAAGTCCTGGCGAGCTTGAGCGGATACCAGCCCGCCTGCGATGGCACCGACCTGGTGCTGACTATCGACCGCAACGTACAGTACATGGCCGAGCAAATCCTGCGCGAGGGGATCGCAGAGAACAAGGCGGCGGCGGCGAGTATGGTCGTGGTGGACCCGCGCACGGGGGGCGTGCTGGCGATAGCGAACCAGCCTACCTACAACCCGAATACCTACGGCGATGCCGAGAGCCAGGAAAGCTACATCAATCAGGCCACTACTTCGCTGTACGAGCCAGGCTCTGTTTTCAAAGTGCTGACGCTGGCGGCGGCGTTGCAGGAGCGGGTCATTCTGCCCACCGACACCTACGATGACCGGGGCGAGATTGTGGTGGGCAATCAAAAGATCCAGAACTCGGACAAGCGGGCGCACGGGCGCACGACGATGACCGAGTTATTGGCCTACTCCCGGAACGTGGGAGCGGCGCATGTGGCGTCTCTGTTAGGAGCCACGCGCTTTTACGAGTCCATGCGGCGCTTTGGCTTCGGTGAGGTGACGCGGATTGACCTGGCGCTGGAGCAGAAGGGGATCATGCGCGTGCCCACCGACCTGGACTGGCATATGTCCGACCTGGGCACCAACTCGTATGGGCAAGGTATCGCCGTCACGCCGCTCCAGATTGTCATGGCGTATGCGGCGGTTGCCAACGATGGGGTGTTGATGCGGCCCTACGTGGTGTCCGAGATTCGCGAGGGGGATTCCGTTCAAGTCAGGGAGCCGTCCTCCGTGCGGCGGGTGCTTTCCCCTGAGGTAGCCCAACAGATGAGCGAGATGATGGTGACCGCCCTGGAATTGGGCATGCAGAAGGCGATGGTCCCCGGCTATCGGCTGGCTGGCAAGTCGGGCACGGCTGGCATCCCCGATGCAGAGGGATACCGCAACCGATTCGTGATTGCCTCGTTTGTGGGGTTTGGCCCCGTGCCAGACCCGCGCTTTGTCATCTTGGTGAAATATGAAAAGCCGCAGGAGGGCTATTGGGGGCTGGATGTGGCTGCACCCACGTTCGCCCGGATGGCCGAGTTCCTGCTGGAGTATTATGGTATCCCGCCCAACCAGGGCCTAGCGGAGTGATAGAGAGAACCATGTCGTCGTTGAATCTGGCCGATCTTTTGGCCGAACTGGCGCCTTCCCTGCGAGTGGAAGGCGCGCAACACATACTAATATGCAACGTCTGCATCGACTCCCGGCAGGCGGGCAGCGGCTCGCTCTTTGTGGCCCTGCGCGGCGAGCGGAGCGACGGGCACGCTTATGTGGGGGCCGCGTTTCAGGCGGGGGCTACGGTGGCCCTGGTCGAGCGCCCCACGGCGGAGGGGACGGTGATTGACACGGTGCAGTCCTGTGCCCCCACATCCGTCGAGCCGCCCGTGATGGTGGTGGTTCCCGATGCGCTGCGGGCGCTACAACAGGTGGCGCGTAGCCGTCGGCTGGCCCGGCCCGACTTGCAGGTGGTGGGAGTGACGGGCAGCGTGGGCAAGACCACTACCAAGGAGGCTATCGCCTTTGTCCTGGCACAGCATTACCGCACGTTAAAAAACGCCGGAAATTTCAACAACGAAATCGGCCTGCCCCTGACGTTGATGCAGCTTGACGATCAGCAGTACGCCGTGTTGGAAATGGGGATGTATACCCTCGGCGAGATTCGGGCGCTGTGCGCGCTGGCCCTGCCTCAGATTGGGGTGGTCACCAACGTCGGGCCGGTACATCTGGAACGGCTGGGGACCATCGAACGCGTAGCAGACGCCAAGGCGGAACTGGTGGAGGCGCTGCCGGAGGATGGCGTGGCTGTGCTGAACGGGGATGATCCCCTGGTCAGGGCCATGCAATCCCGTACCGCCGCCGGGAGCGTGACCTTTGGGCTGGGCCCGCAGAACCACGTGTGGGCGGACGCAATTGTCAGCCACGGGCTGGCCGGGACTAGCTTTACCGTACACGTCCGCGAGACGCCTGCCCTGAGCCTGCGCGGCGGCACTTTTCCGGGGCAACTGGCGACGCTGGGCGGCCACACGGTCATGGCGGCCTTACCGGCCATCGCCGTCGGTTTCCTGGCGGGCATGCCCTGGGAGGAAATCCAGGCCGGGCTGTTGGCGCAAGGCCACGGCGCGCGGCTGGTCCCCCGGGCGGGTCTGTGCGGAATAACCCTGCTGGACGACACCTATAACGCCAGTCCCGCTTCCGTGCTGGCGGCGTTGAGCGTGCTGGCCGAAGTGCCGGGCAGACGGCTGGCCGTGCTCGGCGATATGCTGGAATTGGGCGCATACGAGGAGCAAGGCCACCGCCTGGTGGGCGAGCGCTGCGCCGAGGTGGTGGACGGGCTGATCGCCGTTGGTTCCAGGGCCAGGCTGATCGCAGACGCGGCCCGCAAGAACCTATCAGCAGATGCGGTGTGGGCGGTGGACGATAACGCCAGCGCTATCCGGATTCTGAGCGAGTTCGCGCAGGCAGGCGATACCATACTCATCAAAGGATCGCGTAGCATGGGGATGGAAGCCATTGTGGCGGCTTTTGAGGAGCGCACCGCATGATCGCACCATTGATCGCCGGTGGGGTTCTGTTCCTGTTGATGCTGCCGTTGGGCAATTGGGCGATTCGCACGCTGCTGACCTACGGCATTGGCAAGCATATTCGGGTGGATGGTCCCGCGTCTCACCAGGTCAAGGCGGGCACCGCCACGATGGGCGGCCTGTACATCTTGGTGGGCATCACAGCAATGTCCATCGTAATGGGCCTGTGGGGGTATACGGGTACGCTGTGGCCCTGGCTGGCGATGGTGGGCTATGGCCTGCTAGGGGCATTTGACGACCTGCAAGGACTAAAGGATACCCAGGGCGTTGGCTGGCTGGCGCGTAACAAGTTCCCCTGGCAGTGGGGGCTGGGCGCGGCGCTGGCGCTGGGCATGTTCCTGACGAGCGACGCGCACCCGATGGTGATTCCGCTCGCCAACGTGGTCGTGGAGATGGGGTGGTGGTTCGTCCCCGTGACGACGGTGCTGCTGGTGGCGTTCTCCAACGCGGTGAACCTCACCGACGGGCTGGATGGTCTGGCGGGGGGCACGGTAGCCATCGCGTGCGCGGCCTATGGCGTGATCGCTTATCTGGCCGGGCAGATGGACCTGTCCCTGTTCGCCTTTGTGATGGTGGGCGCGTTGGGCGCGTTCCTCTGGTTCAACGTCCACCCGGCGCGCCTCTTTATGGGGGACACCGGCTCCCAGGCGTTGGGGGCGGGGCTGGCGGCGATTGCCGTGCTCTCCGGGCACTGGCTGCTGCTGCCGGTGGTCGGGATCGTATTCGTGGCCGTGTCGCTGTCGGTCATGTTGCAGGTGGGCTGGTTCAAGTACACCCGCCGCAAGTATGGCGAGGGGCGCCGCCTGTTCCGCATGGCCCCTTTGCACCACCATTTCGAGCAGCTTGGTTGGCCGGAAGTGCGCATCACTCTACGGTTCTGGCTGGTAGCCGCCGTGGCAGGGATGATCGGCCTGATCCTGGTATTGGGGTAAAAGATGCTTTCGTCGGAAGAATTGCGAGGATTGCGAACAATTATCGTTGGGGCCGCCCGCGAGGGGACGGCTCTGGCGCGTTATCTGGTGCATGCCGGGGCGCAGGTAGTGCTGACCGATTCCAAGCCACGGGAAGCCCTGACCAAACCGCTGGCTGACCTGGCAGACCTGCCCATCGAGTTCGCCCTGGGGTGCAACGAGTTGGACCTGTCGGCAGTGGATGTGCTGTTCCTCAGCCCTGGGGTGCCGCCCTGGGCCAAGATCGTGCAGCAGGCCCGCGAGCAGGGCGTGCCCATCAGCAGCGAGCCGCGCCTGTTCACCCAGTTGTGTGCCGCCCCCATCGTGGGGATCACCGGCTCCAGCGGCAAGACAACCACGACGAGTATGGTTGGCCTGATGTACGCGAAGGATGGCAAGCAGACCTGGGTGGGGGGCAACATCGGCAAGCCACTCATCGAGGATTTGCTAGAGGGCGGGCAGCCGGACATCGCCGTCATGGAGCTGTCCAGCTTTCAGTTGGAGCTATTTGCCCCCGATTACCAGGGGCCACAGGTGGAGCAGCGCCGTACGGCGGCTTCGCGGGCGGTTTCCGTCGAGGGGTATAGCCCTCGAATTGCCGCGGTGACCAACGTGACGCCCAACCACCTGGACAGGCATCCTTCTATGGAGGACTATACGCGGGCCAAGACGCACATCCTGGAATACCAGGGGGGGGACGACTGGGCCGTGTTGAACGAGGATAACGACCTGACGCGGGGTTTTGCCCGTTCCCTGGTGCGGGGGAGGCTGTTGCAGTTCAGCCTGGAAAACGAGGTAGAGCAAGGCGCGTTCTTGCAAGGGGAGCGCCTGATGCTGCGCTTTGATGGACGCGAGCAGTTCCTCTGCCATGCGGGGGAGGTCAAGCTGCGCGGGCGGCACAACCTGGGCAATACCCTGACTGCCGCCTGTTGCGCGCTGGCGGGCGGAGTGTCGGTTGCGGCGATCCGGGAGGTCGCGACGAGCTTTGGCGGGGTGGCGCATCGCCAGGAGAATGTGCGCATCTGGCGCGACGTGCTGTTTGTCAATGACTCGATTGCCACCTCGCCCGAACGGGCGCTGGCGGCGTTGCGCTCCTATACCGAGCCGTTAGTCCTGCTGGCCGGTGGCCGCGACAAGCACCTTCCGTGGGAAGCGTGGGCCGATTGCGTGCTGGAGCGGGCGCGCGTGGTGGTAGCGTTTGGCGAGGCAGTGCCCATCATCGAGCGGGCGTTAGCCGAGGCCCGCCAGAGGGCTAACGATGCCAACGGGAACGGCATCGAGTATTACGCGGTAGAGTCGTTGGAGCAGGCTGTGCCCCTGGCGGCCCGCATGGCCCGGCCCGGCGAGGTGGTTTTGCTGTCACCGGGTGGGACCAGCTTTGACGGATTCGTAGACTTTGAAGCGCGTGGGCAACGATTTTGCGAGTTGGTGGCCGCTCTGGCGTAGAGGTTGAGGAAAGGCGTAGGCGATGGCAGCAGTCAGCAGAACAATAGCCAGACCAGCAGCCAAGGTTGTGCGGATGGATCTGGGCCTTCTGGTCATCGTGCTGGCCCTTCTGGTGCTGGGGTTGGTAATGGTCTACAGCGCCTCGTATGGCTTTGCCCTCATGGAGGGTGGCATCTATGAGGGGCAACCGACCTATTTCCTCAAGCGTCAGGCCAGATTCGCGCTGCTCGGGTTTGGTGCGTTGCTAATCCTGTCGCGCATCGACTATCACCTGTACCGGCGATATGCCCTGTGGATTCTGGGGGGCACGGTGGCTCTGCTGGCGCCGATGGCGCTGGGACTGGGGCGTTGGTTGGTGAACAGCCAATCCGTGCAGCCCTCGGAAATTGCCAAGCTGGGGGCGATGACCTATATCGCCGTCTGGTTGGCCGCCAAGGGCGAGAACCTGCGCTCGCTCAACCTGGGGTTGATCCCGTTCGCTGTGTTGTTGGGAGTCATCGCCGGGCTGATCATGCTACAGCCGAACTTTTCCACCGGCATGTTGCTGGTAGCCGCCGCCACAGCCATGTTCTTTGTGGCCGGGGCGGACATCAAGCAGTTGCTGATCGGGTTTGTGTTCGGTGGCCTGGCCCTGTTCCTGGTGGCCATCGCGATGTCTTATCGCGTGGACCGCATTAACCTGTGGCTACAAAGCCCTTTCAGCGATACATCGGGCAAGGGGTTTCAGGTCGTGCAGTGCCTGGCGGCGCTCCATCGAGGGGGATGGGCCGGGGTTGGCCTGGGACAGAGCCAGCAAAAGTTCATTATTTATGCCGCTCATACCGATGGGATTTTCGCCATCCTGGGCGAAGAGATGGGGTTGCTGGGCTGCCTGCTGGTCATTGGCCTGTATGGGCTGTGGACCTGGCGCGGATTGCGGGTGGCCTGGGCTGCCCCCGATATGTATGGCCGGTTGCTGGCCGTGGGCCTGGTGGGGTGGGTCACCTTGCAGGCCATTTTGCATATCGGCGTCAACACCGCGTCGACGCCCTTTACCGGCACCGTGTTGCCCTTTATCAGCTACGGCGGCTCATCACTGTTGAGCAGTCTGGCTTCGGTGGGGATTCTATTGAACATCTCGCGACATAGTTCCGTAGAGGATTCGGAGCATAGCCCATGAAGCTGGTTGTAACGGGGGGCGGGACGGGAGGCCATGTCTATCCTGCCCTGGCCGTAGTGCAGACATTGATCGCAGATAGCCGGTGGGCCACCATGTTCAACGAGGTGACGTGGGTAGGCAGTACCGACAGCGTAGAGGAGCGCATTCTGTTGCAGGAGGGAGTGCGCTTTCGGGCTGTTTCCACCGGGGCGATCCGGGGCAAAAATCCCCTGACCCTATTACGCAGTCTCGTGAGCATGGAGGCGGGCTATCGACAGGCGCAGAGCCTGTTGCGCGAGTTGCAGGCAGACGTGATCCTGGCGACGGGGGGGTATGTCTCCGTGCCAGTGGTCCTGGCAGGCCGCAGCCTGGGTTGCCCGGTGATGGTCTATCTGCCAGATATGGAGCCGGGGTTGGCCGTGCGCTTTTTGGCGCGGTTCGCCCAAAAGGTAGCCGTGTCCTTTGATCTGGTGGGGCAGTATTTCCCGCGTGAAAAGGTCGTGGTGACCGGCTATCCGGTGCGGCGGGCACTGTACGAGACAGACAGAGCCGTGGCGCGCCAAGCCCTGGGGCTGGCGGCGGACAACCTGCCCATCCTGTTGGTGTTGGGGGGCAGCCGGGGATCGCATTCGATCAACGAGGCCGTGCGGGCGGTATTGCCCCATTTGCTCTCCCTGGCCCAGATCGTGCACATCAGCGGCTTTGAGGATTACGAGAGCCTGGAGGCGGGGCGCAACAGGCTGCCGGAGCAGGTGCGCGACAGGTATCATCTATATGCTTATATGTACGAGCAGATGACAGGTGCTCTGGTCGCTGCCGACCTGGCTGTCGCGCGCGCAGGGGCGGCGACATTGGGGGAATTCCCAGCCGTGGGGTTGCCCGCGGTATTGGTGCCCTACCCCTACGCGGGCCAGCATCAGGAGGCCAACGCCCGCTACCTGGCCGAGCGCGGGGCGGCGGTGATTGTGCCCGATGGTGAGTTGAACATCCGGTTGTTCCCGTTGCTCCAAGACCTGTTTGCGAACAAGGAGCGCCTGCAACACATGAGCAGGACGGCGCGGGAATTGGCCGCACCGCAGGCAGCGGAACGGATTGCCGACGTATTGGTATCTCTGGCGCATGGAAAGGCCAGGTCATCATGAATCAGGCGATGCGATGGGCGGCGCACGAACCGGTTGATCTCAGCCAGCAGGTTGTGTTGATTATCATTCTGGCGTGTTTCGCGCTGATTGGTCTGCGGCGAGGCGTCAATCGCGAGTTGTGGACACTGATCGGCATTGCCGTCGGCATCTGGATCACAGACCGGCTCGGCCCTACCTTGCACGAGCGGGTGAACCGATTCTATCGGTTGGGCTGGTTTGCCCTGAGTGGCGGGTTGAGCTCGGAGGATCCGACAGCGGCATGGCAGAAGGCCAAAGAACTCCCCGATCTGATCAAGGGGAGCGCGGCTATTGAAATGCTGGTATTTGGCTTCTTTTGCGCGATTGTTCTGGTCTTTATCGTCATCGGTCAACGCCATGCCGCGGCACCCAAGACGCACGCCCTCCGATTCCTGGGGGCAATCGTCGGGGCCATCAATGGCTTTCTTGTGGCGTCTGTCATCCTGCCCAGGGTCATTACGGACACGACCATGACGATTCGCGTTCCGACCAAAGAGGTGACCGACGTGTTAGTGGACACCGGCAACATCGGTCTGCTGGTAGTATTCTTTGTGGTTACTTTGATCGCCCTTGGCCTGTACAACGCCTCGGGCAAGAAATAAGTTGCCGGCAGCGACGAGGAGGATTTGGTGGTCCCCATCGAAGCATTCTTTGGCATACTGGTCTTCATGTTCGGGATGATTGGCATTGTCCGGGGGTTCCTCCGCGAGTTGGGGGTGACCCTGGTAATGGTGTTTTTGATGTTTCTCTTGAACCAGTTCGAGCCTCAGTTGGATGGGGGGCTTACCAAGGTGTTCACTGTGGGGCGCCGAGTGCTACCGCTGCCGAACCAGAGCGTGCTGTCGTGTTGGTTACTTGTGTTTGTCATATCGGCGATGGCTTTTGTCTCGTATCATGGGGAGACATTGACGTATCCCGGCAACGCTCCCAAGGGAACCTCGGGGGTCTACCTGGGTGGACTGGCCGGGGCTTTGAATGGCTATCTGATTGCAGGCGGCATCTGGTACTACATGGACAAGTACCAGTACACGTGCAGCTTTTTCTTCTGTAACGACGAGTTGTCCAGCCTGGCCAAGTCCCTGATACCCTTTCTGCCGATCAACCTGCTGGGGCAGCCGGTCCTGTTTGAACAAAGCCTGTTGTTGTATCTGGCGGCGGCGTTGTTGCTCGCCAGGGTGATTCGCTAGGGGAGTGCATTCAGCATGGATTCGGAGATGGTTCAGACGCTACCGCATCACATCCACCTGGTGGGTATTGGCGGAATCGGTCTGTCGGCGATTGCGCGGGTGCTGGCTGCCTGGGGATATCAGGTATCCGGCTCGGACCAGCGATCCTCGCCGACTACCGAGGAGTTGAACCAGCAGGGAATCGTTACTTACATCGGCCATGCGGGAGCGCAGGTAGCCGATGTAGAACTGGTCGTGATCTCTTCTGCCGTGCCCGAGACCAATGTCGAAGTGCAGGCGGCTCGTGCAGCGGGGATCCCGGTCATCAAACGCCAGCAATTGCTGGGGCTGATGATGGCCGACAGCATCGGGGTGGCAGTGGCAGGGACGCACGGCAAGACCACCACCACGGCCATGCTATCGGTGATGCTGACGCGGCTAAACTTGTCGCCGACCTTTATCGTGGGTGGGATCGTTTGCGAACTGGGGACCAACGCTCAGGCCGGGAAAGGCCCGCATTTTGTGATCGAGGCCGACGAGTATGACCGGATGTTCCACGGGCTGCGGCCTCGGATTGCGGTGGTGACCACCCTGGAGATGGACCACCCGGACTGCTATCCCACGATGGCGGACTACCGGGAGGCGTTTGCCATCTTTATGGATCGCGTGCCCGCTGATGGGCAGATTATTGCCTGTACAGACGGCGCGGAGCTGGCCGCCCTGCTGCGGGAGCGAGATCATCGCGGGCCGCGGATTGTTACCTATGGGCTATCGCCAGAAGCCGAGTATCAGGTGAAAGACCTGGTGCCGAATGCCCGTGGAGGGATGGACTTTCGTATTGTTCGGGAGGGACAGCTTTGGGGCAGCTTTTCCCTGAGCATCCCCGGCAAGCACAATGCCCTGAACGCGACAGCGGCCTTGCTGGTGGCCGAGTCGTTGGGAATCGCCAGGACCCTGGCAGGACAGGCCCTGGCGGATTACCGTGGCGTCCTGCGGCGTTTCGAGATCAAAGGGGAACGGCAAGGCGTGGTGGTCGTGGATGATTACGCTCATCATCCGACCGAAATACGAGCCACGCTGGCCGCTGCCCGCGCGCGGTATCCTGGACGGCGCTTGTGGGCCGTCTGGCAGCCGCATACCTACAGCCGTACCGAGGCTTTGTTGGACGAATTCAGCACTTGTTTTGCCGATGCCGATCAAGTAATCATCACGGACATCTATGCAGCGCGTGCCCGCGAGCAAGCGACCATCCGCGGCGAGGATCTCGCCGTGGCCATAGAGCACGCCCATGTACAATACCTGGGGAGTCTGGAGCGGGTAGTAGACGTTTTGAGCAAAGAACTCTGCAGCGGCGATGTGCTCATTACCCTTGGGGCGGGTGATGGCTATCTAATTGGTGAGCGTATCTTGGTCAAACTTGGTGAAGGTCAGGATGATGAGTCTGGAAGAGTTGCGTAAAGAGTTAACCGAAAAAGGGTATGGGGAACGACTGCTGACCAATGAGCCCCTTGCACGGCACACGTCGTTTGCCATAGGCGGTCCGTCCGATCTGCTCATTAGCGCGCGGACGATGACTGAATTTGTCGAGGTCGCGCACATGGCCTGGGGCCGGAATGTGCCGGTCCTGTTACTGGGGGGCGGCACGAACGTTCTGGTGGCCGACGCCGGGTTACGCGGCCTGACCATCGTGAACGAATGTCGCGGGTATCGCCTGGGAGATGATGGGCTGCTGCTGGCGGAATCGGGAGTATGGCTGGCAGAACTGGCCCGTTGGACCGTCCAACAGGGGTGGGCTGGCCTGGAATGGGCTGTGGGCATCCCCGGCACATTGGGCGGGGGCGTCGTGGGCAACGCTGGGGCTTATGGGGGTTGCCTGGCTGATGTGGTGCGCCGGGTTACCCTGTTGCAGCCCGACCGCGAGCCGGAGGAGATTGAGGCGGAGCAGCTCGACTACAGCTACCGGATGAGCGCGCTGAAGCAGGAAAGCTGGCGCGCGCGGCGGCGTATCGTGCTGAATGTGGCGATCCAGTTGACGCCCGGCGACCCGGAAGAGTTGGCCCGCAAGACCGAGAACGTGACCGTTCAGCGGCGTCTGCGGACACCCGTGGGCTGCTGCGCGGGCAGCGTATTCAAGCGGACCATGCAGTATCCCGCCGGTTTCTTGATCGAGCAGGCGGGGTTGAAGGGCAGGCGCATCGGCGGGGCAGAGGTTTCGCCCAAGCACGCCAACTTTTTGATGAACACTGGCGGGGCCACGGCAGCCGACGTCAAGGCGCTGATCGACCTGGTGCAAAAGACCGTCTGGTCGTCGTTCGCGCAACGGCTGGAACCGGAGATCGAGTTGGTGGGCGAATGGCCCTGAAAGATAATATCCAGCGATAGTAAGCTGACAATCTAGTATCGATAGACTAACGTTACGGCTATTCTGCGAGGGACATCATGGAATCGAACAAGATCCGCGTCGCGGTAGTGTTCGGGGGCAAATCGGGTGAGCATGAGGTGTCGCTCGCCTCGGCCCGGTCGGTCATGGCGGCGATGGATAAGGAAAAGTACGAGATTTTCCCCATCGGCATCACCAAGGCTGGCCGTTGGCTGACGGCGGGCGACCCGATGGCTCTCCTGTCAGACGGTCACAATGGCGGGCAGGCCGCAGCCGGGGATGCAGATGCATCCGAAGAGATGCCAGCGGAAAATGCCTTGACGCCATCTGATGGGCGGGATTTGATCCCCGGCGCGCACGCGGGCCGCTTCCCGGCAGTGGATGTGGTATTCCCCGTGCTGCATGGGACATACGGCGAAGATGGCAGCGTGCAGGGGTTGCTGGAACTGGCGGACCTGCCTTACGTGGGGGCGGGCATCCTTGGCTCGACCCTGGGCATGGACAAGACCGCCATGAAGTACGCGTTGCAGGCGAATGATCTGCCTGTCGTAGATTACTATGCGCTGTTGCGCAAAGAGTGGAGAGCGCAGCCGGAACAGGTAATCGCCGCGATAGAAGATCGCTTCTCCTATCCGGTGTTTATCAAACCGGCGAACCTTGGGTCCAGTGTGGGCATTTCCAAAGCCCACGATCGGGAGGAATTGCGGCGCGGCCTCGACCTGGCCGCGCGGTTTGACCGCAAGCTGCTGGTCGAAGCGGCCATTAATGCCCGCGAGATCGAGTGCAGCGTGTTGGGCAACGATGATCCGATTGCTTCCGTGCCGGGAGAGGTCGTCCCCTGTAACGAGTTTTATGACTACAAAGCCAAGTACATTGATGGCGATTCCGCGCTGATCATCCCTGCCGAGTTGCCGCAGGAAACCACCCGCCAGATCCAGGAGTTGGCTGTACGGGTCTTTAGGGCGATTGATTGCGCGGGCATGGCCAGGGTGGATTTCTTCTTGTGTCGCGATACGGGGCGGCTCTATGTCAACGAGCTGAACACCATCCCCGGTTTCACGAGTATCAGCATGTATCCCAAGTTATGGGAAGCGAGTGGCCTTTCCTATCCAGAACTGATTGATCGGTTGATAGAACTGGCGATAGAGCGTCACCAGGATAAGCACCTGTCAGAGACATCGTACGGTTTCGATCACTAATAAGGTACAGGCAATGAGGCATGGCTGGTTCTAAAACGGCTCGCGCATCGAGCAACAAACGCTCACGAACCCGGCTGGGGGTGTATGAAAGCACCGCCCAGGTGGATGCGCGCGGGGTGGTGACGGCGGGTGGGGGATACTCCGCCTGGGGCAAGCTACCCGCGCTGTTGCTGCTGGTGGGCAGTTTGTGGGTGCTGTATACCCTGTTCACCGACGTGCGCTTTCAGGTACGAGAGGTAGTGGTAGAGGGCGAGAACCGACTGCCTGCCAGCGAAATTCGCCGGGTGGCGAACTTGCAGAACGTGAGCAGCTTTTGGGTGAACAGCGTCGACGTAGTGGGTCGCCTGAAAAACGAGTTCGGCCTGATCGACGAGGTCTCGGTGGCTTGCCGCCTGCCCAACCGCGTGGTGATCACCCTCTCCGAGCGGGAAGAGGTGCTGGTGTGGGAGAGCGGCGGCCGCCAGTGGTGGGTGGACGCCAGCGGGGACGTGCTGGGGGAGACGAACGACCCTGGCGGATTCGTGGTGATCCACGACACCCAGACGTTTGCTGCCCAGCCGGGGGACTATGTCGCGGGCGTGCCCTGGCGGTTGGCTCTGGAGATGGCCGAGGCCTTGCCCGCCATTCGGGAGTATGAGTACACCAGTGAACTGGGGCTGGTTCTGTACGTGACACCCTATCAGTGGCCGGTTTATCTGGGCCACGAGGGGAACGCTCGGACAAAAGCAGCGCTGATGCAGGCGTTGGCTCAGCAATTGTTGGACAAGCAGGTGACCGTCGGTTACATCGACCTGCGGAACGAAGGCAGACCTACCTACAAGCAGCAGTAGGGCCTGGGGAGAGGAAGGATACGCCGTTGGAACGTACAATAGTTGCGATTGATGTGGGAACCTCCAAGATATGCACCCTGGTCGGGCAGGTGTCCGACGCAGAGACGCTGCGCATCGTTGGCGTGGGGGTGGTCCCCTCGCGGGGGCTGCGCAAGGGGTTCATTACCGATATGGAAGAAGCCGCCAAGGCCATTCGGGAGTCGGTGCGCAAGGCGGAACGGGTATCCGGGTACACCATCACCGAAGCATACGTGGGGGTGGCGGGCAGCCATATCGCCTCTCAGAACAGTCGCGGCGTGGCCGCCATCGGTAAGGGGGATCGACCTATTGACCGGGATGACATCGAGCGCGCGCTCGAGTCGGCGCAGGCTATTGCGGTGCCGCACAACCGGCGCATCATCCATTCTCTCCCAAGGGGTTTCTCCATTGATGGGCAAGATGGGATCAAGAACCCGCTGGGGCTGATGGGGTTCCGCCTGGAGGTAGAGGCCCACGTCGTCACGGGGGCGGCTACCTCTGTGCAGAATCTCGTGCGGTGTGTAGAGATGAACGACATCGCCATTGCCGACCTGATCCTCCAGCCGCTGGCCTCGGCGGAAGCGGTGTTGACCCAGGAAGAGAAGAACATGGGTGTGGCCCTGGTGGATATTGGCGGGGGCACGACGGACATGGCTGTCTATATCGAGGGGAGCGTCTGGGAGACGTTGGTGCTGGGGGTAGGCGGGAACCATGTCACCAACGACATCGCCGTGGGGCTACGCACGCCGTTTGCCACCGCCGAGGATATCAAGATTCGCTATGCCCACGCCATTCCTGACACGGTGGATGCTGAGGAAAAACTCGAAGTCAGCACTTTTGGCGACCAGAATCTGGCCTCGGTTTCCCGGCAAGAGTTGTGCCGGATCGTGGGGGCGCGCGTCGAGGAGATCCTGGAGTCCATTCATCGCGAGATCAAGCGTTCCGGCCTGGATGGCCTGTTGCCCGCGGGGGTGGTAATTACTGGCGGTACGGCGGAACTGGCGGGTCTGCGGGACTTGGGCGCAAAGCTTTTAGAGCTGCCGGTGCGCATTGGCATGCCACGTCGCCTGCAT
>Ga0209347_1001834_pt1 | contig 31167 bp, 16 predicted proteins | sample AutmiccommuBRH23_FD_187382 | JGI IMG/M metagenome (GOLD analysis project Ga0209347, IMG submission 187382) | Deep subsurface microbial communities from Mt. Terri, Switzerland - Autotrophic microbial communities BRH/23 (SPAdes) (version 2) | ecosystem: Environmental > Aquatic > Deep subsurface >...
GCATCGCTGTCGCTGTCGGCGTCACTGTCCGCATCGGCATCGCTGTCGCTGTCGGCGTCACTGTCCGCATCGGCATCGCTGTCGCTGTCGGCGTCACTGTCCGCATCGGCATCGCTGTCGCTGTCGGCGTCACTGTCCCCATCGGCATCGCTGTCACTGTCGGCGTCACTGTCCGCATCGGCATCGCTGTCGCTGTCAGCGTCACTGTCCCCATCGGCATCGCTGTCGCTGTCGGCGTCACTGTCCGCATCGGCATCGCTGTCGCTGTCGGCGTCACTGTCCGCATCCGCATCAGCATCAGCATCGGCATCGGCATCAGCGTCGGCATCAGCGTCAGCATCGGCATCAGCGTCAGCGTCCGCATCGGCGTCAGCATCAGCATCAGCATCAGCGTCGGCGTCGGCGTCGGCGTCAGCATCCGCATCGGCATCAGCGTCCGCATCAGCATCCGCATCAGCGTCGGCGTCGGCGTCAGCATCAGCGTCCGCATCGGCGTCAGCATCAGCATCAGCGTCGGCGTCGGCGTCGGCGTCGGCGTCAGCATCGGCATCAGCGTCGGCGTCGGCGTCAGCATCCGCATCAGCATCGGCATCAGCGTCCGCATCAGCATCCGCATCAGCGTCGGCGTCAGCATCAGCGTCCGCATCGGCGTCAGCATCCGCATCAGCGTCGGCGTCGGCGTCGGCATCGGCATCAGCGTCAGCATCGGCGTCAGCATCCGCATCCGCGTCAGCATCGGCGTCAGCGTCCGCATCGGCATCCGCGTCAGCGTCAGCGTCAGCATCGGCATCCGCGTCGGCGTCAGCATCCGCATCGGCATCCGCGTCGGCGTCAGCATCGGCGTCAGCATCCGCATCGGCGTCCGCATCGGCGTCAGCATCGGCATCAGCATCAGCGTCCGCATCGGCGTCAGCGTCAGCGTCCGCATCGGCATCGGCATCGGCATCGGCATCGGCATCGGCATCCGCGTCAGCGTCCGCATCAGCATCAGCATCGGCGTCAGCGTCAGCGTCCGCATCGGCGTCAGCATCAGCGTCGGCGTCAGCGTCAGCGTCCGCATCGGCATCAGCATCCGCATCGGCGTCAGTATCCGCATCCGCGTCGGCGTCAGCATCAGCATCAGCATCAGCATCAGCATCAGCATCCGCGTCAGCATCGGCATCCGCGTCGGCGTCAGCATCCGCATCGGCGTCAGCGTCAGCGTCCGCATCGGCATCCGCGTCGGCGTCAGCATCCGCGTCGGCATCAGCATCAGCGTCAGCGTCAGCGTCAGCATCGGCGTCAGCATCAGCATCCGCATCAGCGTCGGCGTCAGCATCGGCATCGGCATCGGCATCGGCGTCAGCATCGGCATCAGCGTCAGCATCAGCGTCCGCATCGGCATCCGCATCGGCGTCAGCATCCGCGTCGGCGTCAGCATCGGCGTCAGCGTCCGCATCGGCATCCGCGTCAGCATCGGCATCCGCGTCGGCGTCAGTATCCGCATCAGCGTCAGCATCGGCGTCCGCATCGGCATCCGCATCGGCGTCAGCATCCGCATCAGCGTCGGCGTCAGCGTCGGCGTCGGCGTCGGCGTCAGCATCGGCATCAGCATCAGCGTCGGCATCAGCATCGGCGTCAGCGTCAGCGTCAGCGTCCGCATCGGCATCCGCGTCGGCGTCGGCGTCGGCGTCAGCATCGGCATCCGCGTCGGCGTCAGCATCAGCGTCCGCATCGGCATCGGCGTCAGCATCCGCATCAGCATCGGCATCGGCATCGGCATCGGCATCGGCGTCAGCATCGGCGTCAGCATCGGCGTCGGCGTCGGCGTCAGCGTCAGCATCGGCGTCAGCATCCGCATCAGCGTCAGCATCGGCGTCAGCGTCAGCATCGGCGTCAGCATCCGCATCAGCGTCGGCGTCAGCATCGGCGTCGGCGTCAGCATCGGCATCGGCATCAGCATCGGCGTCAGCATCAGCATCAGCATCAGCGTCAGCATCGGCATCCGCATCGGCGTCAGCATCCGCATCAGCGTCGGCGTCAGCGTCGGCGTCAGCATCGGCGTCCGCATCGGCGTCGGCGTCGGCGTCCGCATCGGCATCCGCGTCGGCGTCAGCATCCGCATCGGCGTCAGCATCGGCGTCCGCATCAGCGTCGGCGTCAGCATCGGCATCGGCGTCAGCATCAGCGTCGGCATCAGCGTCAGCGTCAGCGTCAGCGTCCGCATCCGCGTCGGCGTCGGCGTCGGCGTCGGCGTCGGCGTCAGCATCCGCATCCGCATCCGCATCAGCATCAGCATCGGCGTCCGCATCAGCGTCAGCATCGGCGTCAGCGTCGGCGTCAGCATCGGCGTCAGCATCAGCGTCGGCGTCGGCGTCGGCGTCAGCATCGGCATCAGCGTCAGCATCGGCATCGGCATCGGCGTCAGCATCAGCATCGGCGTCAGCATCGGCGTCAGCGTCAGCATCGGCGTCAGCATCCGCATCAGCGTCGGCGTCAGCATCCGCATCCGCATCAGCGTCAGCATCGGCGTCAGCGTCGGCGTCAGCATCGGCATCGGCGTCAGCATCAGCATCGGCGTCAGCATCGGCATCCGCGTCGGCATCGGCATCGGCGTCAGCATCAGCATCGGCGTCAGCATCAGCATCAGCGTCAGCGTCAGCGTCAGCATCGGCGTCAGCATCCGCATCAGCATCGGCGTCAGCATCCGCATCAGCGTCGGCGTCAGCATCGGCATCAGCATCCGCATCAGCATCGGCATCAGCATCCGCATCAGCATCGGCGTCCGCATCAGCATCCGCATCAGCGTCGGCATCAGCATCAGCATCGGCGTCAGCATCCGCATCGGCATCAGCGTCAGCGTCAGCGTCGGCGTCAGCATCAGCGTCGGCGTCAGCATCCGCATCAGCGTCGGCGTCAGCATCCGCATCCGCATCCGCATCAGCGTCGGCGTCAGCGTCAGCGTCAGCGTCAGCGTCAGCGTCAGCATCCGCATCGGCGTCAGCATCGGCATCAGCGTCCGCGTCGGCATCAGCGTCAGCATCGGCATCCGCATCGGCGTCAGCATCCGCATCGGCGTCAGCGTCAGCGTCAGCATCGGCGTCAGCATCCGCATCAGCGTCAGCATCGGCGTCAGCATCCGCGTCAGCATCGGCGTCCGCATCCGCATCAGCGTCGGCATCAGCGTCGGCATCAGCGTCGGCATCGGCGTCAGCATCAGCGTCCGCATCGGCATCGGCATCCGCGTCAGCATCAGCATCAGCGTCCGCATCGGCGTCAGCATCGGCGTCAGCATCCGCATCCGCATCCGCATCAGCATCATCGTCCGCGTCGGCCTGGGCTTCAGCGGGGGCGGATTGGCTGGCGGTGCCTAGGCCGAGGCCGTTGGCGGGTTCTTCGGCCGGCGTCTCGGGGGGGGCGTTTTGCGTGCCCTCGGCGGGGGTTTCAAAGCCGATGTCGGCTTCGGGCAATGGGGCATCTACCAGCGGAACCGGGTCCTGCTGGCCTTCGGTGCCGGTCTGAATTGGGGGAATTCCGGCGCGGCCGTCGTTTTCCCCCACCGCGACGTCGAGATCTGCCTGACCCAGGCCGCCGGCGTCCCGGCCACCGGCCCGAGCCTCCTGCTCGGCCACGTCCGAGGCCATCACCTTGTCCAGTTCGGACTCCTCGGCGGTCGGCCCCTCGGCGCCCACACTCTCGGACTCGTCGAGGTTCTCGCCGTTAGAACCACGGTTCAGGGAGGTCATCTCATCGAACAACCGGGCCTCTTCCTCAGTGGCGCCAGGTGTCTGTTGCGATGTGCCGTTCGGAGTATCGTCAGCCATTTCACCGTCCCGTTACCGTGTATGCGCACAAAAGCACGCGAGCAGAATCGTTACCCTTAACCATAAAGGTTTGGGCCGTAACCCCTATACGGCCAGAGGTTATAGTTCACCCCGCCCCCACCCCTGCCCCACGTCGCCGCCGCGCGCTGTTGCCGCGGCCGAGTTTCGTCTCTAAGCTTGGTCCATCATCCTTGCCCCCTTTCATGGCCGAGCCCGCAGATCCCGTGACGCGCCGCCCCCCCATCATCGAGCGCTGGGAGCCCGCCTTCGCGGACGCCCTCGCCCGCGCCCTGGAAGTGCAGGACGGCACCGTTGCCTGGGCCGACGGGCGCGATCCCCGACGCTTTTTTGATGGGCTGGACGGCCGGTGCCACCCCATCACAGCCGCCGCGCTGGACGCGCCCGATGCCATCGCCTCATTGCGCGCGGCCGGCGTGGGGTTGGTGCTGACCGACCGCACCCTGCTCCGCGTGGCTCCGTGGGTCGAGCCGCAGCGGAACACCCTGCCGGTGCGCTTGCGGGACGGACTGGAGGCCCCCGGCTTCACGGCCATTGCCCTGAGCAGCGGCTGGGCACTGCATAAACTGACCGAGGCCACCGCTGTCCCGGATGGCGCCCAAATGCTCGCGCGTGCGCGTTCCACACTCTTCGGCGACCCGCCGCCGCCCCTTTCCGGCCCCCCATGCGCCCCCCAGGGCGGCCCCGTCACCCTGACGCTGTACGGTGCCTCGGGCCTCCGCCTTACGACCTGGACGGCCGAAAACGTGGACGCCGCAGCCACGGCCTTGCGCCAGGCAACGGACGTCCCGCACGACGGGCGACTCGGCCTCAGCCTGCACCATGCCCCCTGCGAGCTGTGCGACCGCAGCACCGCATCCTTGCCGTGGTGGGTCCAGGCCGGGCGCCATGGACTGCGGGTCAATAATGCGACACTCGATCCGGCCTGGGCGCTGGAGAACGGCATCCAGAACCCGGTGGTCCTGGTCGAATCCATGGTCAAGCAGGCCGGGCTGGATACCTTCCTACGCCCGGCCCGCCATCCGGCGGTTGTCCAGACCCGCCCGATGGTCCTGGCGGAAACGGCCTGGACTGCGGCGTCCCGGCCGGCGCTGTGGCGGTTCACGGCGGACACCTGGATGGAAACCCCCGACGGCACCGCCGTGCGCCTCTATCGCGGAGTGCCCTTGCGCCGGGTCGAGGACGTCACCCCGGCCGCCGTCCGCCATGCCGTGGATCTGGCAGCACGGCGCCTGGTGACCGATCAGCGCGAGGACGGCTCCTTTGCCCAGCTCTATCGTCAGGGGATGGGGCCGGCCATCGGCGGGGCCGGACAGATGGACCGCCATGCACCGATCCCCCTGGCCTTGCTCATGGCCCATCGGTGGGTGCCCGACCCGGCCCTGGTGGAGAGTGCACGCAAAGGCATCGCCTACACCCTGGCCCATCAGGACAAACTGGAGGCCGGGGAGGCCGCCCTTGCGGTCCTGGCCCTGCTGCATCTGGCCGATCACCAGCCTCTCGGGCCGTGGGATGCCACCCTGGCCGATCTGGCGCGGTCGCTCCAGCAGGCGGCTCCGCCCCTGCCCCAGGCCGCTATCGGTCTTTTGGCACTGAGCCGCCTGTATGCCCGGACCGGTAACGCGGCGCTCCTCGCCCATGTCACACAGGGCATGGATGCCGCCTGGGACGGCTGGCAGGAGCGGCTCGATCAGCGCGGCGACGACGGCACCTTCCCCGACGACACCCGCATCGCCATGACCGGGTTCGCCCCCTGGATGGCCTCGGCGGCCGATGCCCTGCACGCCCTCACCGGGGACCCGACCCACGCCGCCAGAGCCCTGGCCCTTCAGGAGTGGATTGCCACAACGCTGCTCTATACCCCCGCCACCATGCCGGACGAGGACGCCCTGGGCGGCCTGTTCAAGCGCCATGACGAACCGCCGTCGATCACCGCGTACCGGGGCCTGCAAACGGCCGCCGCCGCCCTGGCGGTTGCCCGACGCACCACGACGGACCCGGAGCCACACGCCGTGGTCTGGGGCGTGCGCTTTTGCCTGCAACTTCAGTATGATGGCCCCGGCATGACGTGGTTCCTGCCCGATGCCGAGCACGCCCTGGGTGCCTTCCGCTATTCCCTGGGCCACGCCCATACGCGCAGCGACTGGACCGCCCGCACCATCATCGCCCTGACCGCCGCCGGCACGGCCCTGTGGCCGGAGGCCGCGCCATGAGCACCTTATGGACGGCGCAGGATCTGGTGGCGGCCACCGGCGGCCAATGGCTGCGCGAACCGCCGCCGGGGTGGACGGCCTCGGGCTTTTGCTATGCCGCCGCCATTCACCAGCCGGGCGACATGCTCTTCGTGCGCTCTTACCTGGGCGAGTTGGGCATGTTGCCCCTGCACGCCCGGCCATTGCTGCCGCACTCCACAGGCGTGCTGTGCACCACGGCCGACGTGGTGCCCGATGGCCCGTGGCCGGCGTTCCTGGTGCCCGAGGCCTACACCGGGTTGATGGACGTGGCGCGTTATGCGCGGGGCTGCTTCCGGGGGCGGGTCCATGCGGTCACCGGCAGCGCCGGGAAAACCAGCATCTGCGCGCTGCTGGCCTTCGCCCTGAGCCGCCTGGGGCCGACCATCACGACCAGCCACAACACCAATCTGCCGCCCGGTGTGGCGCGCACCCTGGCGGGCGTCCCTCCCTCGGCGGGCCATGTGGTACTGGAACTGGCCATCGGACGCATGGGCACCAGCACGCGGCTGGCCCGGCCCCATGTGGCCATTTTCTCCAACGTGGCGGCGGCGCACCTTAAATACCACACCACGCTTGAGCAGGTGGCCGAACGCAAGTCCCTGATCTTCACCGGCCTGGAACCCGGCGGCACGGCGGTCCTCAACTGCAACATGGACCACTTCGACGTGGTCGTCACGGCGGCGCGGCGCCATGCCGGGCGGGTGGTGACCTATGGCGAGGGGCCGACCGCCGACCTGCGCCTTGTGAACCACACGCCCGATGGCGTGGTGCGGGCGGTCATTCACGGCGAACCCGTGGAGTATGTCCTGGGCCCGCCCGGCCGCCACATGGCCCTGAACAGCCTTGCGGTCCTGGCCGCGCTGGAGGCCGAAGGGATGGACTGGCGGCACCATGTGCTGCCGGCCCTGACCGAGGCACGGCCGGTGGCCGGACGGGGGGAGGCCCACGACCTCCTGCTCGACGGGCGGGCGCTGCGCCTGATCGACGATGCCTACAACGCCAATCCGGCATCCATGCGGGCGGGCATCGGCCTGCTGGGCAGCCGCAGTCCCGGCCCCGGCGGGCGACGCGTCGCGGTGCTCGGCGACATGCTGGAACTGGGGCCGGACTCGGCGCGCTTTCACACCGATCTGGCGGGACCGCTGGAGGATGCCGGGGTTGACGTGGTACACACGACGGGGCCGGAAATGGCCCGGCTGTGGGAGTGCCTGCCCGCCGCCCAGCGTGGCGTCAGGGTGGACACGGCCACCGCGCTGGTCGCGCCGCTGGTTGATGACCTGCGGGCCGGGGACGTGGTTCTGGTCAAGGGCTCGCACGGGTCGGGCGTGCATCAGGTGGTGAGCGAACTGCTGGCCCGCGCCGAGCGGTCGCCGCAATCCAAGGAGAAGACCCGATGACCCTGCCGGACATCCCGCCGGGCGCCTTTGACACCCCCGAGGCCCTTCTGCCCCGGTACGTGGCCCGTCCGGCCGACTCAGCCTTGCTGACCGCCATGCGCGCCGCGTTGGGCAGCCCCCAGCCCGACATGAAACCCGACATGAAAGCGGTGTGGGCGCAGGCCGCCCTGTCCAGCTTTCCGCAAACCTGCGACCGCGTGGTGCTGACCCTCTATCAACCGGACGAAAAGCGGTTGATGGTGGCGCGCCGGGGCAAGACCCTGGGCGATGCGCTGGACCGTGCCCTGGCGGCGGTGCGGCGCCACGCGCGCATCGGGCAGTTCGCGGTGGACGACCCCGCGCGTTGCCGCATCCAGATGGACATTCTGGCCGCCCCGCCGGTGGTCTGCGACATCCGGGCCATCGGGATGGAGGTCCAGGGCGACAACCATTTCGAGATCGGGCTCGACGGCCTGCTGCTGGAAAAGGGCGAGGCCTGGCACTATATCCTGCCCGGTGACGCCTATGTCCATTCCTACATGGGCATGGGCCAACTGCGCGAGCGCATTACCCGGTTGCACGGTGACGATGCCCTGGACACCTGCACCTTCCACCGCTTCACCAGCGAAAGCTACGTCAGTTTCGGGGGGGACTGGCTGCGGCTGTATCGCGGGCATCCGCTCAACGGTCCGATGACGCGGGCGCGGCTCGCGCGGGCGAGCGGGCTGGCCATCGACCACATCATCGCCAACATGCGCGACGACGGCCGGTTCCTGTACTACTACGACGCGGCCAAGGATTCGCGCCGCGACCACGAACACCTGACGCGCAATCCCGACACCAACCCCTATTACAACATCCTGCGCCACAGCGGCGGCATCCTGACCGGGCTGTACCATGCCCGCCTGACCGGGGATGAGCGGATCATGGAGCCCGTGCGCAGGGCCATCGGCTTTCTGCTCGATCAGGCGCGGCCCTATACCACGCGCCGGGGCGAGGATGCGGCCTACATCTACTACAACCGCAAGGCCAAGCTGGGCGGCACCGGGGTGGGCCTCTATGCCCTGGGTGAATACTGCAGGGTGACGGGTGAGACGACCTATGATGCAGCGGCGCAGCGCATGGCCCGCCATCTGGTCGAACAGATCACCGACAGCGGCGAGTTCATCTATTACAAGCTCTACCTCGATCAAGAGGTGACGGAGCAGGACAATAAAAACTACTTCTCGTTCTATTACCCTGGCGAAGCCCTGTGCGGGCTGGCCGGCTACTGCCTGCACATCCTGCGCGACGAGGACGAGAAGACCCGTATCCTGGAGGCCGTCCACCGCGCCATGCGCTTCCTGATCGTCGAACGGCCCCGCACGCGGGCCGAGGAATACCGTTCCCTGCCGTCGGACGCGTGGTTGATGATGGCGATCATGGAGTTCTGGGACGTCCCGGAGTTCCGCCGGGACCTGTACCGCGATTTCGTGTTCAGCGATGCCGATACCATGGTCCGCCAGATGTACACGGTGCTTGATGCGCCCTATCCCGACTACGCCGGGGGGTTCTTCTATGAATTTGGCGAATTCCCCTATGCCGATGGCGCCCGCGCAGAAGGGCTGATGGGGGCCTTCACCCTGGCCCACAAGGTCGGCGATCAGGCCCGCATTGACCTTTACGGCAACGCCCTGCGGATGGTCGCCTGGGCCACCATGCATCTGGTCAACACGCCGGAATCCCTGTACTTCGCCAAAAATCCCCAGGTCGCAGTAGGGGGCATCCGCTTCAAGTACACCCGGCAATGGTTCCGCATCGACACCATCCAGCACGTCGCGGCTTTTTACCTCAAGCTCATGCTGGATGGCCAGGTGCCCATACCCTCGGGCCTTAAGGCGCCGGTCGTCCCGGCACTGGTGGCGGCCAATGATTAGCCGCGTATCGTGTTCCGCTTGCGCGGACGGGGCTGCCGCCCCGGACCCCGCCTGGAGCGATGCTCCGGACCTCGTTTCTTTTATTAAAAAGAAAAATTGGGATTTGGGGCCATCGGCCCCAAGCGGGCGTGGGCGGCAGCCCACAATGCGGTGGTTCACAATAATCGCCCTCGCCCTCATCCTCCCCCTGCCCGCCCAAGCCGATTGGAAGGCTCCGCGCGAAGCCCTGGACCAGCGCACGGTGGACGGCGACTACGCGGTTTTCTACACCCGCCAGGGGCCGCACACCTTCCCGGCCAATCCGGCGCAGGCCTCCCAGGCCAATGCCTATCTGAGCCGGCTTCAGGCACAAATCGCCCTGGCCGATCGGGTATACCGCGAGGATCTGGGGCTGGTGAGGCCGCTGTCCATGCCACGCTATGGGGCGGGCCGTCGCATCGACCTGCATATCTATGACATCGGGCGGGGCATGGGGTCCGCCGGAGACGAGTTGCAGACGTTCGACTACGCCCGGTTCGGCACCGAAGGCCCGGTCCTGACCATCGCCATGTCCCACCGCTGGACACCGCCCAACCGGACCCCGGAACACGAGGTGTTCCATGCCTACCAGTACGCCTATACGTTTTTCAAGAACCCCTGGTATCTGGAAGGGCTGGCCCGCAGCATGGAGAACCCCTTCCGCGACGCCCGCTGGAAGTCCGAGCCCCTGCCTGCCGACGACGACGCCCTGATCGCCCTGCAACGCCGCAGCTACGACGCCCACACCTTCTGGACCCGCCTCGCCCTGCTGTGCGACCCGGCCTGTAGCCAAGCCCAGCGCACCCCGGCGACGGTCGGCAGTCGGGCCGAAGGCACCGTATGTGGCCGGGCCATCGTGCGGCCGCTGCTGGAGGCGTTCGACATCGAGGACGACCGCGCCGGCCGCGACCGGGGCCTGAGCCATGACTATTGGCCAGAAAAGGAACAACGCTCGACCGACAACTTCCCCTACATGCTGGCCGGGCTGAAACGGGTGGTGGCCGCGCACTGCCCGGTTGACGCCAATGCCGAGCTTGGGGCGTTCCACGCCCTGCTCGACCGCCACACGGGCGGCGACCCAGAGGCCCGGCCATGACCGCCGTGCCGCTGGAAACCCTGGCCCCGGTGTGGGACCGGCTGACCGCCATTGGGTGGCGGGCCGAGCGCATCACCCATGTCGCGCGGCTGGACACCGGATACCGCAACCGGATGTTCTCAGTCGTCCATGAAGGGGAGCGGTTCGCCGTGCGCCTGCCGCGCAAGACCCTGCTGGACGCGGCGTGGTATCGGCGGGAGATGCACAACATCACCGCCGCCGCCACTGCGCGGGTCACCCCGGTGCCCCTGCTGGCCGATGCCTCGGACGGGCTGCTGGTGCTGCCGTGGATCGACGGCGAGCATTTCCGCGCGCGGGAGGTCACACCCGCCGCCGCCGCCCGCGCCGGTGCAGCCCTGCGCCGCCTGTACACCGCCCCGGCGTTCCTGGCGGGCGAGGACTGCACCGACCGCCTGAAACGCCGCCTGAAGCGCCTGATGAAGGACCGCGCCGCCGCCACGGCCCATGCGCCGGGCCTGCCCACGGTGGCCGAGGCCGCCCGCCCGCTGCTGGAGGCCCTGCTGCGCACCCAGCCGCCGCCAACGCCATGCCATGGCGATCTGGTGCTGGGCAACATGATCGACACCGGGGCGGCCGTGCTGCTGGTGGATTGGGAAACCTCCACCTTTGGCGATGCACACTATGATCTTGCCACGGTGTGCGTCCGTGCCCGTCTGGACGATGCGGCACGGGCGGCATTCCTGGATGCCTGGTTCGGGCCAGACGGCGACGACGACGACGACGACATTGGCCGCACGCGGGTCATCCTGTGGGAAGTGCTCTATGCGCTGGACAAGGCCCTCACCTATTGGGCCAAGGCCCGGCGCGAGGGCACCATTGATCCGCGCTGTGACGGCTGGACCCGCCGCTGCGCCGGCCTGATCGCCACGCCGGGCACCCGCGCCGCCCTGCTGCGCCTGGACCATGCCGCGCGGACAACAGCATGATGGGTGCGCCCCTGCCCCGCCATAGGCTCGCCCTCAGCCCGCAGGATCTGGCCGCCATCACGGGGGGACGATGGGAACCAGCCCCGCCGCCGGACAACAGCCTGACCGAGGTCCATAGCCGTGTCCCGTCCCGCATGGCAAAGGGCGCGCTGTACGTCGCGCAGCCCGATTCCAAGGACGACGCCGCAGCCCTTGAGGCCAAGCTCTCACGGGCCGAAAAAAGGGGCGCCGGGGCCTTCATCGTCGCCGAAGGCATCGGCCTTGACCGGGCCATGCCGCGTCTGGTGGTCGGCAACCCAGGCCGCGCCCTGTTGCAGATCTCCGCCGCCATTCGGGATGCCATGCCCGCCACGCGCATCCTGATTACCGGGACCGAAGGCAAAACCGGATGCAAGGACTTGCTGGCCCACATTGCAGAAGGGCAGCGCCAGGTACAATCCCGCCTGAGCAGCAACAACAAGGACCTGCCCATTGCCGCATCGCTGGCCAGCCTCCAGCCTTGGCACGACTGGGCAATCCTTGAAGTCGCGGCCCCCTCGCAGGGCCATGCCCTTCGCCGCTCCGCGCTCGTCCGCCCCAATGTCTGCGTCATCACCGAGGTGGGTTTTGAACATATGGCCAAGCATGGCGGCGCAGACCGCCTGATCGAGAACAAAGCATCGGTTGTTGAGGCCTGCGTTCCCAGCGGGCTGGTTATCCTGCCGGCGTCCAACGACCGGCATGTGCAACTGCGGGCCGCCGTGGAACGCCGGTGGCCGGGCAAAATCCTGACCTTCGGCAGCCACCCCGATGCCGACGCCCGCCTGCTGGAGCGCAAATTCGATGCCGAACGCCTGGGGTGGCATGTGCGCGCCCGCATTGGGGACCGCGACGTCGAGGCCTTCGTACCCCGCCCCGATGAGCACGCCCCAGCAAGTTGTCTGGCACCGCTTCTGGTGATACATGCCCTGGGCGGTTCCGTTGAACAGGCCGCCGCGCGGATTGCGCTGTATAAAAGCTATAAAACTGAAGGTCTCCTGACCACGCTCCACTTCGGTGAGCGTCAGGTTTTGCTGTACGACAAGTCGGAGCGTGCCTACCTTCTGGGCCAGGAGGATTTTCTGCGCACGGTTGCCCGCCTTCAGCCTTCTCCTGGCGGGCGCAAGATCATGGTGCTCGGTGATGTCTACGACGAGCAGGAATATGGCCCGGCGGTGTGGGATCTGCTGCCCCCGGACAAGATGCGCACACTGTTGGCGGACGCCGGGCTGGATCTATTGTTCACGCGCGGGCCGCCCCGGCAGTTCGACCTGATCGTTCCGGACACCGTCACGCGGGGTGCCCACGTTGACGGCACCCCGGCGAAACTGGCACCGGCGCTCATTGCCGCCCTGCGGAGCGGCGATCTACTGGCCATAAAGGGCGACATTGATGAAGCCATGCCGGGACTCGTGGCCGCCCTGAAGACCGCAGCCGACCAGACGGAACGCTTTGCCACCCGCCCCTCCGTTCTTGTGGGAGACACACAGATGCCAAACCCCGACAGCGCCCTTCTGCAAACCGCCTGGAACGCCCTGGCCGAGCCGGATGCGGACGCTGTGGTCAAGCCCCTGGCCGCACTGCCCAAAGCTCTGGCGAAGACACCGGAAGGATTGCGGCTGGCCGGGCGGGCGGCATGGCGGCGCGGCCTGCCCGAAGCGGCCATGACCCTGCTGGCCGAGTCGGTCACCACCGACGCCACCGATCCGGCGGCGCTGGTTGACCTTGCCATCCTGCAAATGGAAGCCGGGCAGTCCGATCTGGCCGAACGCCTGCTGCGGGCCGCCCTGGATCTGGCCCCCACCCTGCCCGAAGCTCACGCCGCCCTGGCCACCCTGGCCGAAGACAGCGGCGACACCGATGGCGCCCTGCGCCACCTGCGGGCCGCCTGCGCTGGCGCCCTGTCGGCCAGCGCAGGGCTGAACTAACCTCCCTCAGCGCTCCTGGAACGCACTGCCCAGGGCATCGCTTACCGGCTTGACCAGATATTGCAGCAGGGTCTTCTCGCCGGTCACGATGTCGGCCTGGACGCTCATGCCGGGCAGGACGGGATAGCGGCCGGCTTCCGTGCCGAGGTAGTTCTGCTTCAGCGTCACCCAGCCCCGGAAATAGGGCTGCCCGGCCTCGTCCACCACGCTGGTGGCCGATATCTGGCGAAGCTGGCCGTCCACGCTGCCAAACCGGGCGTAGTTGTAGCTGGTCAGCTTGACCGTGACCGGCTGGCCGACGCGCAGGTGGCCGATTTCGCGGGTGGGGATGCGCACCTCCGCCTCAAGAATGTCGGTCATGGGCACGATGTGCATGACCGTGTCGCTGGAACGGATGACCTCGCCCTCGGTGGTGACCTTGAGGTTCTGGACCAGACCGCGCACGGGCGCGCGGATTTCCAGGCGATCGCTCACCAGCCGCGACCGATCAAGAGCGCTTTCCACCTCGGCCAGCTCGGCCGTTACGGTGCCCATTTCATTCAAGGCGTCCTGCCGCATCCGGCTGTCGAGGTTGTCCCGCCGGGTCTTGACCTCGGACAGGGCCTGTTCCCCGACCGCGATGTCGCTGCGCAGACGCTGCACCTCGCCATCGGCCGTAGCCTTGGCGCGCTGGGTTTCCACGAAGATCACCTGCGATACCAGTTTCTTCTCGGCCAGCTTGCGGCGCATTTCCAGAAGGTCGCCGGTCAGGGCCTGCTGACGTTCGGACACGGTCAGGGCGTCGCGCATCTGTTCCACCTCGCGGCGACGCTGTTCGATCTGGGAACTCAGGACTTCCAGGCCCGAGGCCCGCTCGGTCACCTGGGTGCGCCAGATCTCGTTCTGGTCGGCGATGAGGTCGGGGAAATCCGGGGCAATGGCCCAAAAGTCCGGATCCCGCCCCTCGGCAAAGGCCCGCAAGCGTTCGGCGCGCAGGCGCAGGGCGGCCTCGCGGGCGCGCATCTGCTCCAGGTTGGAGGCGGCCTGGGCGGCATCCAGGCGCAGCAGGGCCTGCCCGGCGTCCACCAGTTCGCCTTCCTTGACCAGGATCTCGCGGACAATGCCGCCGTCAGGGTGCTGAACAACCTTGATCGAGCCGCTGGGCACCACTTCGCCGGTGGTGTGGGCGACTTCCTTCAGTTCGACAATCGACGACCAGCCGATCGCGCCAGCCACCAGCAGGCCGATGAGCAGCAGGGCCGGACGCAGGAACTGGGGCACCACCTCTTCCTCCAGCTGGATGGCCTCGGACAGAAGCCGTTTCTGGCGCGAGCCGCGCACGACGGGCGGGCGGCGCTTGGAGTCGGTGCCCTTGGTTTTTGCCAGCCCTGCCATCACTTGATCCCCGAGAAAATCGTTTTCTTGATGTCTTCAAACGGACCCATGGCGCGGATGCCGCCACGATCCAGATAGATGCACACATCGGCCAGGCGCATGTGGCTGGGCCGGTGCGAGACGATGAACACGGTGGACCGCCCGCGTAAGCCCTGGACCGCCTGCATGAAGGCGCGGTCGCTGGCGTCGTCCAGGCCGTTGCCCGGTTCATCCAGCAGCATGATCGGGGCGGTGCGCAGATAGGCGCGGGCCAGGGACAGCCGCTGGCGGAAGCCGTTGGGCAACTGGTCGGCGCGGGTGTCGGAAATGCGCGTGCTCCAGCCTTCGGGCAGGGCCAGGATGTCGTCGAGCAGACCGGCCATCTGGGCAGCCCACTCCAGTTCCTCGTCCGAGGCCGTGGGTTCCACCAGACGCAGGTTCTGGGCCACGGTGCCATAGAAAATTTCGCAGCGCTGCGGCATGTAGCTGATCTGCGCCCGCAGGTCGGCCGGGGTAAGCTGGCGGATGTCCACGTTGTCGATGCGGATGCTGCCAGCCTGCGGCGAGTAGGTGCGCACCAGCAGCTTCAGCAGGGTTGACTTGCCCGACCCGTTGGACCCGGCGATGGCCACCACCTGCCCCGGCTCGACCGAAAACGTCACGCCCAGCAGGGCCGGGTCGGAGTCCATGGAATAGCGGAACGACACGCGCGAGAATGTGACCGACCCATAGGATTCCGGCCGGATGGTCTGGCGGGTGCTGGCGTCGCGCTCCACCTTCAGCTTCATCAGGTTGTCAATCTGGCGCATGCTCGACGCCACGCGGACCAGGGTGCCGATGGACATGAATCCGTTGTGCAGCGGGCCGGTCAGACGCCAGATAATCATCATGGTGGCCATCACGGCACCAGCCGATCCAGCACCGCTCATCGCCCCCAGGACGGTCACCGTCAGGGCGCCGACGGCGGTGAACACGCCGATCAGACCGGCCACCGAAGCGATGCGTTCGCCGATGCGGCGCGACCGCCATTCCGCATAGGTCGCCCTGCCCGACAGATCGCGGAAGCGTTCCAGCCACTTGTGGCTGGCCCCGGCGATGCGCAGGGTGGGCAGCTTGCTGAGGGTCTCGGACAGGAACTTGCTGCGCTCGGCGGTCAGGCGCGACGCCCGCGCCTGACTCTGGCGCTGCGGTCCATAGCTGATCGCCCCCAACAGGGTGTAGAGCGCCGCCGCCGCGACAATCACGATCAACATGGTCGGGTTCATGATGCCCAGCAGCAGCACATAGATCACGATGGCCGGCAGGTCATAGATCAGCAGCGACAGCGGCCCCAGGAAGAAGTCGCGCAGGGCCTCCAGGTCGCGGATGCGGGCCACCTGCTCGCCGACCGAGACACGCTCGATGGACTGCGCGGGCAGGCCAAGGATGCGCTGGAACACGCTGTTGCCCAAGATGTATTCTGTCCGCGCCGCAACATGCCCCAGGATACCGGCCTTGAGCTTGCGCAACGTCCAGTCCAGCATGATGGCAATCAGCACGCCGGCGATCAGCAGGACCTCCAGCTCCAGGTCGGCGGTCGGCAGCACGGAGTTGAACACGCCCATGACGAACAGCGGCGGCGACAACGCCAGGACGGCGCTGATGACACTGAGGATGAACACGAACACCAGCAGGCCTTTGAAACGGCCGAACAGGCGGTGGCTGAACCGCTTCTGCTCGCGCTGCTTGACGTCCAGATCCTCGCTGGAGAACACCAGGGCCTCGCCCCGCTCGGAGGACGGGTTCTCGATGCGCTCGACGGTCAAGGTGTCGCTGTCGAATGCCGTCAGCACGCCTTTTTCCGAAGACACGATCACCTTGGCGCCGCTGCCCTGGGGCACGAACAGACAGGGCAGCAGGCGCGGATCCACCTGATCCAGGCGCGTGGGATAGGAACTGCTGCGGAAACCCAAGTTGACCATCACGTTGCGCAAGCCGGACAGGTCCAGGTTGTCAACCATGTGCGGCATGGCCTCGGCCATTTCGCGCGGGGCGCCGTGCCAGCCCACGGCGGTCAATAGGGCCGGCAGGCAGACCGACAGATCCGAGGCCTGACGGAAGTAGCCGACCGCGTCGGTCACGCCACGTTCGGCAACTTCAGGCCGCTCGACCGAGACCGCCTCGACGGTAACATCGCCGTCGTCCCGGCCGGCGGCGCCGCCGTCGTCCAGCAGCCGCCCGCCGTCCAGCGACAGCACGCGGTCGGCCAGCTTCAGCAGCGACGGGCGGTGCGTGACCAGCACGATGGTCCGCTTGCCCTTCTGCGCCTCCATGTAGATGCGCAGGATGTTGTCGCCGTCGAGGTCGAGGTTGATGTTGGCCTCGTCGAACAGCAGCACGTCGGGATCGGTGACCAGGGCGCGGGCGATGGCGATACGTTGGCGGATGCCACCGGGCATGGTCTCGGTAATGCCGTCACCGACCACCGTTTCATAGCCCAGGCGCATGTGGGCAACCAGACCATCCAGGCCGACCGCGCGCGCCACTTCGGTGGCGCGGGCGTTCAGGTCGGGCTGGAACATGGTGATGTTTTCAAGAATGGTCCCGGTCACCAGTTCGCCCTGTTGAGGCAGATAGGCGATGCGGGTGTGCAGGCTGTCGGGGTCGAACGAGGCGAGCCGCGCGCCATCGACCAGGACCTCGCCCTTGGTGGGGATGGAGGCGCCGTTCAACAGGGTCAGCAACGAGGACTTGCCACTGCCGCTGCCTCCGCGAATGGCGATGCATTCGCCCCGCTGCACGGTCAGCGACACGTCGTGCAGCATGTCCTGCTCCATGCCGGGATGGCGCAGGCAGACATTGTGCAGTTCCAGGGTGCCGGTGATCGGCGGCAGGGGCGGCAAGGAGTCGATGTTTTCCGACTTTTCCCAGAACAGCTTGCGCAGGCGGTCGCGGGCGATGCCGACGTTCTGATACCGCATCCACGTCGCCAGGCTGCGCCGCAGCGGTTGCAGCGACCGCACCGACAGCAGGATGCAGGCGGCCAGACCGCCGGGGGTCATGTCGCCCTGCAACACGATCAGGGTGCCGGCGCCAACCACGCCGACGGTCATCAACTGGGTGAACAGGGCGCCCATGTTGCCGGCCACGGCGGTGGCCTGGGCCAGTTCGGCCCCCTTCTCGACGCCGGCTTCCTCCAGACGCTCATAGCGCCGGTACATCAGCGATTCCATCGACATGGTCTTGACGGAATGGATACCGCCGATGGTTTCAGCCAGGAAGTTGAAGCGCCGGTCGTCGAGCACGGCGCGCTCGGCCACCTTCTTGCGCAGCACGCGGCCGTACTGCAACAGAACCAGCACGAACAACAACAGCATGATCATGGGCACCATGACCAGCCAGCCACCGATCACCCCGATGACGGCCAGGAAAATGCCCACGAACGGCAGATCCAGGAAAATCGCCAAGGTGTCGCCGGAATAAAAGTCGCGCACGCGGGCCACGGAACTCAGCCGCTCGGCATGGATTCCCGGCTCGATGGAGCGGAAGCTCTGGATGGGAATGCCGGACAGGTGGCGCAGCGCCGTCACGCCGACCTGATGTTCAAAGCGCGCCCCCAGCCAGCTCGTGATGGAGCCGCGCAGATACTTCATGAGCGCTTCGAGCGTCACCGCGGCGGCCACCCCGCCGACCAGCAGGGTCAACGTCGAAACCGACTGGTTGGGGATGATGCGATCATACATTTGCAGCAGGCCCAACGGCAGGGCCAGAGCCAAAACGTTCAGGACCAGACTGGAGACGACCAGTTCGGGCACAACATGCCGCCAGCCAGCCTTGCCGACCACCTCAGCGGGCATCGGGGCGTCGTCCATCAGACGTTCGCGGGGCGGGCGCTTGGGCTTGGATGCCTTAGTGGACCGAGACTCACCCCTGGAGTTTCCCCCGACCGGCGCCGCCGAAGACAAGGTCTCCGCGCCGGAAGAGGACTCGGTCACGCCACTCTCCATACCGAGAGTGGCTGTCGCACCAACGCGTTCCTTGACCGCATCTGTTGTAAAACCCACGTCCATAACCTCAGAAAAACTTCAGCCCATATAGTCCAAAAGGACCATGCCTTAATCCAGACCTTCCCAGAAAACTCATTTGTTCTCCGGCAGTTGCATTTTTTATCTAGCATTTGATATAATTGCGCAAGGCCTATGCCCATGGTACGAATTTCCCTATTAACAAATCGCTTACTAGGTTCGAACTAGGTTCGCATCTGCCCCCTGCGACGCCGAGGATGCTAATCAATGGAATTGACCTTATCCGTTCTGGTTCGCGTAAGGGCGCTGTTCGACGCCGGCGCCAGCGTGGAAGAAGTGTACGAGACCTTGGGTGTGCCCGGCATTCCGACTCGGAATGACGGAGCCTCCTTGCTGGCCCGCGTGCGGGCGGGCCTGGACGAAACAACGGACCTGGCAGCGCTGTCGCAAGACATGGCGCGCTTGGCCGAATTGATCGAGCGCCTGCGCGAGGATGTCCAGGCAGGCGTCGTCATGCCGTTCCACCAGCCTCAGGCACAGCAGCCCAACGCCCCAGTTCAGGCCCCGGCCCCAGTTCAGGCCCCAGTCCAGCAGGCTGGAGCCGACCTCACGCCGGCCACACAGCCCTCCCTCCAGGCTGACATGTCGCCACGCCCCCCGGCTCCGCCCGCCACGTCGCCCGTCACCCCAGCCGTAGCAAGCGAAGGCGCCACGGCCCAGAAAGCTCCGGGTCCAGACACACGACAGCCGGGGAAAGCCGCCCCTGACCCTGTGGACCTGCGCGATCAAATCGCCGTTGCCGTCACCCGCATCAGTATGCTTATGGGACAAGAGGGGTCTCGTTTCGGAGAAGACACCAAGGACCGGCCGCGCCGCGCCAGTTAAAAAAACATCAAGTCGGGGGGATTAGCGGATGGCAGAGGGTGCCGACGTCCAGGGCACGGCGGCTGATGACCCGTTGCGCGAGGCAGAAGACGGCGGCCGGGACCTGACACCCCGGCAAACGCAGATTCTGGCTCTGTTGCAGGCGGGCAAGGCCAACAAGGAAATTGCCACCGAACTGGGCATTGGCCTAGGCACCGTAAAGCAGCATATGAACGTGCTGTTCAAGAAGCTTGACGTCAGCAACCGCACCATGGCGGTGTCACGCGGCTTTGGCCGGAGCGCCTCTTCACCCGGCATCTTGCAAGGCCCCCTTCAAGGCTCGACCGATGCACCCGCCCTGATGGTCATCGACCGCCAGCCCCCCGAGATGCGTCCGGCCACCGTCCTGAGCGTCAGCCTGCCCCAGCCCACCCTGGACCACTTGGCGAGCCAGGGCTCGGGCGATGGCGGGTCGGAGCACGACGATGCGGGCCACCCACTGCACCGGGCGCTGGCGTCGGTGGCGTCGGAATTCGGGGCGGTGTTCGTGGCGCGGGCCGATGGCGGCGACCTGATCTTCGGCGTCCAGCGCTGCCTGGAGCAAGACGTGCTGCGGGCCGTGCGGGCTGCCTTCGCGGCGGCGCGGGGACGGCGCCTGCACCCGGTCATCGAGGCCCTGCGGGCAGGCATCGACAGCGGCGTGATCTCCGTCGGCTTCACCGCGCACGGCACCTGGGACGGCGAGATCAACGCCGGGACGTTGCTGCATCGAACGCGCGGTCTGGCGGCCGAGGCGGCGCCGCGCACGCTGGCCGTGGGGCCGGACGCCGCGCGGCTGATCGCCCTGTTGTGCGGCACCCCCCAGGATGGCGCGGAGTCCCCCCTCACCTCCATTGATCTGGGCGACGACTTCACTTTCACCTATTGCGTTCCGCCGGTCGTCGGCGGCCTGCGGGGCCGGGCGCACGAGGTCGGCATCCTGGAGCACGACGCCCAGGCCATGGTGGACGGCATCGGACGGGCCGTCCTGATCGAAGGCGAGGCAGGCATCGGCAAATCCGCCGTGCTGGCCACCCTGCCCGGCCTGTGCAACCGCTTTCGCCTGACCTTGGAGACATGGCGCTGCCTGCCGCCGGACGGCCAGCCCCTGAGCCCCGCCAGGGGGTATCTGACCAACGTCGCCGACGGCACCACCGTGGACGCCTCCTTTCTGGCCGAGCGCATCATCGCGGCCGGAGACGACTTGGCCCAGGTGATCGGCCTGGACGATGCCCACTGGCTGCCCCCCGACAGTATCAGCGGCCTGTTTGACGCCGCGACCGCCGCCGCCGCCAAGGGGCGGTTGGTGGTGATCACGGCCCGGCCGGTGGTCAGCGCCAGCGTGGGCGGCATTCGCGGCGGGCGGCAGCTTCGCCTGGGCCGTCTGGAACGCCGGGCGCTGGAGGCGTTGGTGGATGGCGTGGCCGAGTCTCCCCTGCGGCGCGAGGCGAAAGCCGCCATCTGCGACCGCGCCGCTGGCGTGCCGCTGTTCGCCGAACAGCTTGTCCGCGCCGTGAACGGAGGCGGGAGCCTGCCGTTGCAACCGCCGTTGCCGGTGCTGTCCCTGCTGGTTGCCCGGCTTGACGGCCTGCACCTCGACCGGCGCCTGCTGCGCTTGATCGCCGACCGGGCAGGGGTCCGGCGGCTTGACGCCCTGCAAGAGGGATGGCCGGGCACGACCGAGGAATTCACCGCCGCCGTCCGCGCCGCCACGGCAGCCGGGCTTCTGCGGCGCACCGAAAAGCCTGAACCGACCGTGGCCACCGGCCATCCCATGATCCAGTCGATCCTGGGCTATGTCATGACACCGGGCCAATTCTTGGGGGGCCGACCTTAAAATGCTGCGATCCCACGCCCTTGCATCGGCGGCCCTGGCCTTGGTGCTGGCCGGCTGCGCCGTGAAGCGCGACACCTACGAGACGCCGCAGGTTCCCCTGCCCGAAACCTTCCGCGAAAGCGTCAAGGCGGCCCCGGCCGAGGAAGACACTCTGCCACGCGACCTGTCGCGCTGGTGGACCCGCTTCGGCAGCGAGGAGTTGAACCGCCTGGTCGAACAGGCGATGGACAACAACTGGCAGGTTCAGGCCGCCGTTGCCCGGCTGGCCCAGGCCGAGGCCGGATGGCGCCGCACCCGCGCGAGCGAGTTGCCCAGCCTGGACGGCTATGCCAACGCCGGTGCCGAGGCGCCGCGCCAGGGGGTCGGCAACCGCCAGCCGGGCCAGGACATGACCAGCCAGCGCACCTTCGAGGTGGGCGTGCGGGCCAGCTACGAGGTGGACCTATGGGGCGCCAACCGCGCCGCCAGCGTGGCCGCCTTTGAGCAGGCCCAGGCCAGCGCCTTCGCCCGCCGCACGGTGGCCTGGACCCTGACCGCCGACGTGGTGACGGCCTATCTTCAGTATTTGTCGATGCAGGATCGGGTGAACACCGCCACCGACACGCTGCGGGTCATGCAGGACCTTTTGGGCGCCGTGCGCGAGCGCATGGAAGGCGGCGACGCCAACGCCCTCCAGGTCGCCCAACAGCGCACGGCGGTGTCCGAAGCCTCGGCCGTCATCCCGGTGCTGGAGCTTCAGCGCGATCAGGCCCAGCACGCCCTGGCCCTGCTGACCGGCACCACGCCCGACAATCTGCGTCTGCAAGGCACGGGCATCAGCGGCATCACCTTCCCGACCGTGCAACCGGGCATCCCGTCGCGCCTGCTGCTGCGCCGGCCGGACATCCGGCAGGCCGAACACGAACTGCTGGCCGCCGACGCCAATATCGACGAGGCCCGCGCGGCGTTCCTGCCGTCGTTCAATCTGACCGCTGAAACCGGCTACGGCAGCCATTACCTGTCCAATCTGCTGCGGCCGGAAAGCCTGTTGTGGAACCTTGCGGCATCGGCCCTGGTGACCATTTTCGACGCCGGGGAGAACGACGCCCGCCTGGACGTCGCCCGCGCCCGCCACCGCGAACTGGTGGCCAACTACATGCAGGCGTCCTACGCGGCCATGCGCGACGTGGAGGACGCGTTATCCTCGGTCCACTACCTGAGCCAGCGCCTGGAAGCCCAGCGCGAGGCGGTGGCCGCCGCCCGAGAGGCCCATGAACTCAGCCTGATGGCCTATTCCATCGGCACGGTGGACTACATCACCCTGCTGGATACCGAACGCACCCTGTTCGACAACGAGGATATTTTCCACCGCATCGAGTTCGAGCGCGCCAACTCCAGCGTGGCGCTGTTCAAGGCGCTCGGTGGGGATGCCGAGGCCCAGACCACGGCCGGAGACCTGCCGCCGGCCGACGTTCCAGCAACCACGCTCCCGCCCGAGACCACCGTGGCCCCGGACCGCTAAGGCCGCGCGGCAGGCGCGACCGGAACGGGTTTATGGGCCTGACCGGATGTGTTAGACCAATCGGACATCGCTCGGCGCTTTAGGGGGGCCTGCGGGTATTCATGGAAATTCTTGCTGTTTTCAACGCCAAGGGCGGCGTTGCCAAGACCACCAGCACGGTCAATCTCGGCACCTGCTTCGCTGCAATGGGCGCGCGCGTCCTGATCGTGGACCTGGATTACCAGGGGAACGCGACCACCAGCCTTGGAACGTCCGAACTGCCAAGTGTGGGGTCCTATGACCTGATAACCGGAAGCGTCGGCGTGGCCGAGGTCTGCCGCCCCACGTTCATTCCCGACCTGTCGATGATCGGCGCGACCCGCAGCCTGGCGGCGGTCGATGTCGAACTGGCGCTCAAGGAATCGCAACACGACGTGCTGCGCCGCCTGCTGGCCCCGTCTGCGGGCGATTTCGACGTGGTGCTGCTGGACTGCCCGCCGGCCATGGGGGTGATGACCCTGAACGCCCTGGCCTCGTGTTCGGCCGTGCTCATCCCCTCGCCGCCTGAACCCTACGCCCACGACGGGCTGCTGCGCACATGGTCGCTGATCACACGCATTCGCGGCGAACTGAACACCAGCATGACGGTGCTGGGCATCCTGCCCACCCTGGTCACCGCCGAGCGGACCGAGGCGCAGGAAGACGTTCTGACCCTGATGCGGGCCGAGTTCGGCAGCCGCATCCCGCGCCAGGGTATTCCGCGCGACGACGCCCTGTTCAGCCGTGCCGCCGCACACAGCGTTCCGGCCTGCGTCATGGCGCCGGAGGCCGAGGCAAGCTGCGCCTATGTGCGCATCGCCTGCCAGCTTCTGGATGCCAGTCCCGGAAAAATCCGCCTGCGCCGTCTGGATGACGAGGTTCCCGCCTCCGACGCGCAGTTCAGCCGGTGCCTCGATCAACTGCACATGGTTCAGGCGTCGGTTCAGGACACCTTGCTCGCCAAGGCCATCAACGCAACGGTTGTCGATCCCGGTGCCGAGGTCCTGCCCCTGCCCCCCGACCTGGGATTGCCGCCGACACGGGTTCCCTTTGTCCTGGCCGTGGCCGGCATGACCTTGCTGGGCGGCGTGATCGGGTATGTGGCCGGATGGCTTTCGGCCACCGGCCTGTTGTGACGTGTTATAAGACCAAGCGCCGGAACCAGGCCGGACCCAGGAACGTCAGGGCATCATGATACAAGACATCCCGCACACGGACCTCCCGGACACCGCCCCTGCGGCACCCCGGCCGCTGATTATCGCCGTGGCCCACCAGAAGGGCGGTTCGGGCAAGACCACCACGACATGCAATCTGGCCATCGCCCTGGCCCGCAGGATGGCCCCGCAAAAAGTGGCGGTGGTGGACCTGGACCCCCAGGGCAGCGCCTCCCAACACCTGGGGATGCCGGCGGCCACGGCCGGAACCCCCGTGCGCGGTGTCTATGAGTTGCTGACCGGCCGGCTCCCCCTGTCCCGGCTGCTGCGCCCCACGCAGTCCGAGGGGGTCATGCTGGTGCCCACCGGGCCGCGCATGACCCTGGCCGAGATCGACCCGGCCCTGCGCGAGATTTCGCACCTGCACCTGCGCAAAGTGCTGAGCGACGACAACAACGTCGCCTGCATCCTTCTCGACTGTGCGCCAGGCTTCGGGGTGTTCACCACGGTGTCGCTGATGGCGGCCGACATCGTGCTTGTGCCCACGCCCCCCTTGCCGTTCGCGGAAACCGCGCTGAACAACACAGTGGCCTATGTCGAGCGCCTGCGGTCGGACGGCCGCAGCCGCGTCGGCCTTCTGATGACCATGGTGCAGGCGACGGATGCCGTCCAAGCCGAGACCCTGGCCCGCCTGCGTGCGGTCTGGCACGATCACGTCTTTGCCGCCTCCATTCCTTTTGACGCGGCGGCCGAACGCGCCGTCACCGCAGGCCTTCCGGTAGTCCTGAACGAACCGACGTCGGCCGTCGCCAGGGCCTATGAGGACGCTGCCGCCGAACTGTACGCCGCCCTGGGCCCCGAATTGGAGCGGATCCACAACCTGCAGGACCAAGTCGCCCCGCCCCCACCGGATGAGTATGAGGCATGGACCCAGTCCGCACCGGAACCAGGGCTGGAGCCCATAGGAGAGCCCATACGGGATCTGGGACGCGATGCCGAGCCGGAGGCCCCGCCCCCGCCAACCGCCCCCCGAATCCAGCCCTCCGGCGGGACGGCCGAGGCCGACCGGCAGCACGTCTTTGCCCTGCAAAAACCCGTGCCACCTCGCCAGCGACGGCGTTGGCCATGGGTGTTTCTGGTGATCCTCCTGATCGCCCTGGCGGCACCTTTCGCCATGGTTATTCTGATCCAGCGCGGCATCCTGCCTTCCGACGTGCTGGCCTCGCCGCTCCTCGGGGGCCTCGCCCTGCTGGTGACGGACATCATGACGACCATCACTCAGATGCTGTGAGGGTGCCATGGACACCACCGCCAACCTTGATGCCGAGACGGCCTCCCCTGACGACCTGCGTGCCATCCTGGCCACCGCACCGGACGATGCCGCGACCCGCATGGATCTGGCCGAACAATTAAGCGACGCCGGTGACGCCCCGGCGGCCATCGCCGAAATGCGCCTCGCCCTGGCTGCCCTGCGGCTGACGGCCGCGCCATCGGTGGCCGCCCTGGACCGCCGCCAGATCCGTGCCACCCTCGCCCTAGCCGATGCTTTGGCTGAGGCCGGACATCCCGACACCGCCGAAAGCCATCGCGCCCGCGCCCGCGCTGGCCATGGCCCGCACGCCGAGGGCGCCCTGGCCGACGCCCGCCGGGCCCTGGCCGCCGGTGACGCCGCCCGCGCCCGTGAAGCTTGCGAAATGGCCCTGGCAATGGCTCCCGAACGGGCCGAAGCGCACCTGATCGCCGCCGATCTGATTGACACCGATGCCCCCTTGGACCAACAGGTCGGGCATCTGGCCGCCGCCGCCGCTGCTGCCCAGGATGACGCCGAAGTCCGCCTGCGCCTGGGGCTGCGCCTGCGTACCCTGGATCACCCGGCCGCCGCCGCAGCAGCCCTGCGGGGAGCCCTGCGCCTGGACCCCACCCTGTTCGAGGCATGGCACACCCTGACCGTCCTTCTGCAAGACGATGGACAGGACGCCGCTGCCCTGCCGCTGGCCCGCCATTTGGTGACGCTTGACGACGGGGAGGTCCGGGGGCACCTCGCGCTCGCCGGGGTTCTTGATGCCCTGGGACAAACGGCCGAGGCGGTGGACGCCATGACCCGCGCCCTGGACCTCGACCCCGACCAACCGGCCATCCGCGACCGCCGGGCCAGGCGCCTGGAGCGCCTTGGCCGCTGGGACGATGCCCTGGAGGCCCGGCGCGAGGCCGTACGCCGCGATCCCGGCCGCGAGGTCGCCGTGCGGGCGCTGGCCGACACCCTCGCACGCCTCGGCCACCATGCCGAGGCTGTGACGTGGTACCGCCGCGCGGTGGACATACGGCCCACCAGCCGCACCCTCAACGGCCTGCTGGCAGAGGCCCTGATGCGCCGCGAGCATTGGGAGGCCGTCCGCGCGCCCCGCGACATCGCCGCCCCCCGCCGCAGCGACCATGACCTGCCGCCCTGGGAGGGCAGCAAGGCGGACGACATCGTCCTTCTGCACCACCGCACGGCGGATGGCGTTGATGCCTTGCTGCTCGGCCTGGGCGTGGCGGCGGCGGGCAATCTGCGCGCCGTCTGCGCCATCCGCCGCTCGGTCGAAGCCCTGGTGCGCCGCGCCCTGCCCTCGGCCGACATCCTGGTGCGCGAAGACACCCCTGATGTGGGCCACGCCGCCAAGACCCTGGGGGCCACGGCCCAGGTGCGGTTCCGCGACCTGCCAGCGGTGATGGGGGCTCCGCTTGCCGTGCCCGCTTGGCTGGCTGCCGCCCCACCCCCGCAGTCCCGCTGGGCCGTGGTGCATCCGCCCGCCGGAACCGACGCCCCCAAGGTTCCGGCCCCCAAGGCTTCGATATGGCGGGGGGGCTTCGATATGGCGGGGGCTGGCCGCCGCCCTCGGCCCCGAAACCGTGGAGATCGACGGCGGGCTACCCCCTGAAAGCCTTGCCGAGGCACTGGCCGGTGCCTCGGCCGTCATCACCGCCGATGGTCCTGCCGCCCATGTGGCCGGGGCCATGGGGTTGCGCGGCATTGTGGTGCTGCCGCCCGACGCGCCCTGGCAGTGGGGGGACCGCACGGAAGACACGCCGTTCTATCCCCGCCTGACCACCGCACGCTCTGATCGTCCCGACGTCTGGGACGGTGCGCTGCAACGGATTTCGGACCTGATTGCTACCAGGTTGTCGCAGCACGGGACGGCCCCACCGCCCCGGCCTGTCGCGCCCGACCAACTCCTGGCCGAAACCCTCGACCGGGTGGCGCCGTGGCTCGGCGGGGCACATGGGCCGGTGGAGTGCACGCCCCTCGCCCAAGGACGCCGCAACCTGCTGTTCACCATCGCCACGCCCGAGGGTGCCCGCCTGCTGCGGCTGCCCAAGTTTCCGCCGCGCCGCCCCGACGAGCATGTCATTGAGTTGCACAATATGCGCCGCGCCGCCGAGGCCCATGTGGCTCCGCCGGTTCTCTATGGCGACACCCTGGATGGCACACTCCTGACCGCGCCGCGCGACGAGGTCGGCGCCCTGGCGTCCGACGATCTGCACGACCCGGCCATGGCCTCGGCCGCAGCGGGCCTGTACCGGCACCTGCACCAGACGGGCGGATTCCGGGGTCGGTACGATCCCATGCGCCGCGTCGAAGGCCTGAGCCGCTATCTGAGACGCTCCGGCGACTCCCTGTTCCGCCGCCATGACGCCGAACGGACGTTGTTCGAGGATGTCCTGGCCGTGCTGCGGGCCAACCGGGTGCCCCGGACGTCCTGCCATAACGTTCCGGTGGCAAAAAGCTTCCGGGGAGCCGTGGACACCCTGGCCCTGTCAGGCTGGGAAGCGTCGGGCACAGACGACCCCCACTGGGAAGTGGCCGCCCTCTGCGCCCGCGCCGACCTGCCCGCTCCCGTGCGCGACATATACTATGCGACCTATCTGGGCGACCCGGATGCCCCTCAGGCCTGCCGCCTGATCTTGTGGGAGGCGGTCACTTGCTGGTGGCGCTGGATGGTCGCCGTGGACAACCTCCATGACGCCCCCGAGGATGAGGATTATCAGGCCGACGCCGACCGATGGCGCGCCCGCCTGGACCGGCGCCTTGAGGACAGCAACTTCGCCAAGGCCCTGGAACAGGCGCGGACCTACCGCCACGACGGGGCGTAGACGCGACCATGAAATCCTCCTCCGGCGACCACTATCTCGCTCTCGACCACGTCAGGGCCTTGGCGGCGTTCCTGGTTTTCACCTGGCACTTCACCCATGCCGGCCACGGCTTTCCCGTACCCTTCGAGTACACCCCCGCCTTTTTCCCGCTGGCCCTGCTGAACGAGGGACATACGGGCGTCGCCCTGTTCATGACCCTGAGCGGCTACCTGTTTGCCAAGCTTCTCGACGGCAAGACGATCAGCTATCGCTGGTTCCTGTGGAACCGCGCCCTGCGCCTGCTGCCGTTGCTGGCCATCGTCATTGTCGTGGTGGGGGTGCAGCAGGTTCAGGCCGGAGTGGACCCGTGGCACTATGTCCTGTCCATCGCCAAGGGGGTGGTCCTGCCGACCCTGCCCAACGGCGGGTGGTCGATCACCGTGGAAACGCACTATTACCTGTTGCTGCCGGTGCTGCTGTACATGTTCCGGCGGTCGCTGTGGCTGCCCCTGCTGGCCTTGGTGGGCTTTGTTGCCGTGCGCTACGCCCTGTTCCTGGAGCGCGGCGAGATCCAGACCCTCGCCTACTGGACCATCATCGGGCGGGCCGACCAGTTCGTGCTGGGCATGGTGATGTTCCACCTGCGGGAGCGGATGGCCGGGCGGCATTGGCTGGCCGCCGGGGTGGGCGTGGCGTTCTGCGCGGTGTTCTGGACGTTTGACAGCCTGGGCGGCTTCTACCGCATTCCGTCCTATCCGTCGCCGAGCCTGCTGTGGGTCGTCCTGCCAACCATCGAGGGGCTGGCCTATGCCACCCTGATCGCGTGGTATGACGGGTCGTTCTCCCCGGCCCGATCCGGGATGTCCCGTTTTATCGGGATCATCGGGACCTATTCCTATTCCATCTACCTGTTGCACTTCTTCATCGTGTTCCGGGCCGCCGAGTTCGTGCACCACACCATCATGGATCTGTCGTCCTTCCCGGTGGCCGTGGCATGGGCGGGGGTGGCATTCCTGGGCATGGTGCCCCTGGGCTATCTGAGCTATCGGTTCATCGAGGCCCCATTCCTGCGCCTGCGCAAGACCTATACCCGCCCCCTCAAGGCAGCGGCTGCCGCACCCGTTCCGGCAACCTGATGGCCTGGGGCGGAAAGAAGATGAACCGCTTATATTTAATGTATATTTCACAAAACCCCGAAGGAGTGACTTCAGCAGAAATACATGAAGTTGCTCTTCATGGTTTGACCACCCCAGGGATCCCGGCAGGAATTTTCTCTATCAACTTAGGCGAAGGCTACCAGCCAGGCGACCTTTTCTCGTTTCCGTCGCGCGTCAGGCGACGCGGATGCTGGCGATAAAGGAGTCCACCTCGCGACGCAGATGCTCCGACTGCTGGGACAGGTCCTTGGCCGCATCCAGCACCTGATGGGAGCCGTGACCGGCCTCCTCGGCTGCCTGCTGCACACCACTAATATTGGAGGTTACCGACTGCGTCCCTGCCGCTGCCTCCTGCACGTTGCGCGCAATCTCTTGGGTCGCCGCCGACTGCTCCTCCACCGCCGAGGCGATGACTGCGGAAACCTGATCAATCGACGTGATGAGTGAAGTGATCCCCTTAATGCTTTCCACAGCCTGCTGGGTGGCGGCCTGCACGCCCTCGATTTGGCGGCTGATGTCTTCGGTGGCGCGCGCGGTCTGCGTCGCCAGAGCCTTCACCTCGTTGGCAACCACGGCGAATCCCTTGCCAGCCTCTCCTGCCCGTGCCGCCTCGATCGTGGCGTTCAGCGCCAGCAGGTTGGTCTGGCTGGCGATATCGTTGATGAGCGCCACCACTTCCCCAATACGCCCGGCGGCCTCGGCGAGATTGCTCACCAGGGCATCGCTTGCGGCGGCCTGCGCAACCGCTTTGCCGGCCATGCTGGAGGCACTGTCCACATGGCGACCAATCTCGTTGATGGACGCGGACAGCTCTTCGGCCGCCGCCGCCACGGTCTGCACGTTTGATGACGCCTCCTCCGCCGCACTTGCGACCGTGGTGGCTTGGCTAGACGTCTGGTTGGCCACGGACGACAACGAGGCGGCAGTGGCCTGCATCTCGGTGGCGGCCGAGGCGACACTTTCAACCACGCCCTTCACGGCCGCCTCAAAGCCGTCAGCGAGACGCCACATGTCCTGTCGGCGTTCCTCCTCGGCCCGGCGCTTCTGTTCTTCGCGCTCGACTTCCATGGCCTCAATGCGCAGGGCGTTCCGCTTGAAAACCTCGACGGTTCGCGCCATGTCCCCGATCTCGTCGCGGTTGCGTGCAAACGGCACGACCACCGTCTTGTCCCCTTCGGCCAAGCGGGCCATAACGGAGGTCAGATCGCGCACCGGGCGGGTGACACTGAGCGCGATGGCGACGCCCAAGGTGATAAGCACCACCAGCATCACGCCGCCGAAAACCGGCAGGCCCGTTCCCAACATGCCACGCAGCACCTCAAGTTCGGCCCGGCTGGTCGCCGCGCCCTCCTCGGCAAAGGTCCGCAGGCGCTCGAACACCGGCTCGACATCGGCGTAGGTCGCGCTCATGCGCTTGATGTTTTCACTACGCGCAGTGCTGGTGACGATATATGCACTTACATCCTTGATGTAAGCCGCCAACAATTCGGTGATCTCGGAGCGGCTGTCCGCGAACAGCGGAAACGTGATGAGCAGGGTTTTGAATTCAGCCTCTCGCTTGAGGATCTCGTCCAGGTACTTTGGGTCGCCGCGCAGTTGGAAGTCCTTTTCGTGCCGACGCATCATGAGCATCTTGACGGTCAGTTAGAGGTGGCCCCGTTTGTTCGGACAGTTTGGCGGCTGAGTTAAGCTGGTCCCCAGGTCATTGTCATGCCGCCAGCGCGGTGATCGGCACCGTCTCCGAGGCATGCCCCGGAGACGGTGCCGGCGCGA
>Ga0209347_1001836_pt1 | contig 31151 bp, 24 predicted proteins | sample AutmiccommuBRH23_FD_187382 | JGI IMG/M metagenome (GOLD analysis project Ga0209347, IMG submission 187382) | Deep subsurface microbial communities from Mt. Terri, Switzerland - Autotrophic microbial communities BRH/23 (SPAdes) (version 2) | ecosystem: Environmental > Aquatic > Deep subsurface >...
TGGAACTGGAAGGGATCGGTCCGCACCTCGACACCACGGCCCGGGAATGGAGTGAAGGGAAGGATTACGGCCCCGCCTGGGGAGTGAAGCTGGTGGCTACCAAATGCCATGCCGTGGAAAGCGCCTGGAGGATAGCCGATCTGGCACTCGATATCTTTGGGGGCTTTGGCATATCCCGTAAGGCCGGTTTTGAACGGTTGTTCAGGGATGCTCGTTTAGGAAAGATACATCCTTCAAACAGCTATCTTACCCGTGAGATTCTGGCCAAAGGGATGCTGGGGCTCGACCTTGACTATCTACCCAGATAGGGGTCCGGACACTGAAAACACCATTTTTTTAAAGTTAATCCGGCGCTTGCCGCAAAGCATGAAAAGTAAGCTGGCTGTCCGGGAAAAGTTTATCTATATCTCTGCAATAAAACCGAAGCCTGCAGGCTTCGGTTTTTTATAGTAATTATCAGCCGCCGCTGAAGTAAATCTTATAAATCAATTTTTCAGGCAGTTATTTACCTGCCCTTTCTATGTGCCTTTCAGACCAGGATCACCCATTGATTTTCGCCGCGATGAAGCGTAAACAAAAGCCCTCAGCCTGCTAAATGATCACCCCCCGCATAAATATAATTTCGTACAGGGTATCTAAGGGAAATCAGCAGTACAATAATATTCAAGACCTAATGATTCAAATCTGTTATTTTCTGATCAGAATAAGGTGGCCTTTTCCTTGAATTAACTGTAGCTTCACTATTATAATAATGGATAAAACCTTTAATTATATTTCTCATCTCCTTGCCATGGGTAATGGCCAGGCCTGGGTTAACGGGATGCGGAACATTATGTATTTAGCCACGGTAACGTGAAGCTAACTATATATGAATCCAATAAATGTTTCACAAATTAAACTGCCCTGAAGGATTTTTCGTAATTTAACATACGCCCCATTTTTTACAAGGATTTCTTTTCTTTCCGGCCACTCCAGGTGCTACGGTAAGTCTTAAACTGCCTGAAAGTCCCCCAGATTTTGACCTGTTACGATTCCCTGACCGGGAACGGATTGTTTATTAGATATTAATCAATTAACTTATTATGGAAAGTTTTCAACAAAATCAAAAGACGTTAAAAAACCGTGCCTTGATTTGGACGGTGAACACATGGGGCATTTTATTTATGGGCTTGTTATTTTTGTCGTGTACCGCTGAGGAAACGTTTCCCGGGGCGGAAGAAGTGAAAGCAACTGCGGTAAAAGCGGATTTGGAACCCTGGGAGGCGGAATTGGATCGCCTTACCAAAAAGGTGCGGCCCTATCACAATTTTACGGTGGCGCAGGCAAGGGGCTATACCGAAGATCTCACAGGATATATACCCAACATGGGGCATCATTTTTCAAATCCTGAACTTCGGGATGGTACTTTTGAACTTGAAAAACCGGAGGCCTTGCTCTACGTTCCCGATGAGAACGGCGTGATGCAATTGGTTGGCGTTGAATATCTCGTACTGATGGAAGATCCCGCCAATCCGCCCCCTCCGCCCGATGGATTTACCGGCAGCGAAGACGTATGGGCCATTGTTGGTCCGTTTTGGACACTCCATGCCTGGGTTGTATTAGACAACCCTGACGGGGTATTTAATGCAACCAACTCCAATGTCCCTTAACCGCTGATCAGGACTTTCCTTCCGGGGAAGAAATAGTAACCGCACCCCGGAATGCAGTTTGGACCTCCGGTCCGAATATCCGAACCGGTAAAAGCCGATGCCACGCGCTTCGGCTTTTTTGTTGTATTACAGAGGATATTGCCGGGGGCTGGCCCCCAATATACAGTGACTATTAGTCAGGTTTAACGCTATGGGGTATAAGCAGGGCCATGGCTTGTGTTTTATCACTACCTTGTAGGCCAGGCCCAATATTAAATACAGCTGCCGATGCCATTATACATGGATGTTCATTATGTAGGGGAAATTTCGGTGGAGGATACCAGGAAAGCCCATCTGGCCGATCTGGCCGTCCAGGAGAAATACGGGGTGAAATACCACCAGTACTGGTTTAATGAATCCGCGGGCATGGTATTTTGTTTGATGGAAGGTCCCGACAAGGCATCCTGCGAAGCAACCCACAGGGAGGCTAACGGGTTTACCGCCTGCCAGATCGTGGAAGTGGAAGGAGGGATGTACAATATCTTTATGGGTGAAGACCAACAGCTGGACCACGGGCTGGTGCTGCATAAAGACGGGGAAATTGATACCGGCTACCGCTTTATCCTCACCCTCGACATTGTTGGCAATGCCCGGGCAAAATCATTAAATGAGGCGGTTGCTTTCCATGAACTAAAATTGCCTAAAAAACCGAAACGCCTGGCCATAGACCGGATCAGCAGTTACAAGGGACGGATTTTGAAATCGCATGGCTACGATTGTCTCATAGCCGTATTCGGGACGGCAGAAGCGGCTTTGGAATGCGGGTATGACATTCAAAAGGAGGTTGGCCGGAGGGCGCTGGACCCCGATTCTGAAGGATGGGACTGTACCATCAGTATGGCGATCAGCGTGGGGCAGCCACTTACCGAAAAAGACGGCTTTTTTGCCAGGGCCATGCAAACCGGCAGGCGGCTCTGTTTGATCGGCTCGCATAACGAACTGGTGATCTCCAACCATTTTATGGAGATCTGCGACCTGAATGAGGTTGTTAAAAAGCACGTGAAAATTAAGGTGATCAATGCCGCGGAACTTTCATTTATAGATGCCGTCCTGGACCTGACGGAAGCGAATTTGTCTGAGTCTGGTTTTAATATCGAAACTCTAAGCCGGGCAGTCGGGGTCAGCCGTCCCCACCTGTACCGCAAGACCACCGCCATTACAGGAAGGTCGCCTATTAATTTTATCAGGGATTTTCGCTTAAACAAAGCGCTTTGCCTTCTAAAGGAGCACACCCACAACATTTCGGAAGTTGCCATGGAAGTGGGCTTTAACAATCCTTCCTATTTTACCAAATGCTTTCATGACAAATATGGGGTAACCCCTTCCAGGATAATTGCCTAAAACTGCTATGGCATTTATTTCAAAGCACAGGGCTGCATATAAAAGAAACCCCGACAACGCTGCTTTGTATACAGGTTCAGGGCAAATTGAAGATCACCCATAAGCACAATTCCACTTTTATTACAGCATCGGAGGCTAAGGTTACGACCCTATAGCCCGGGGAAGCAGCTTCTGGAAATTTAGGATTGGAATGGCAGGCATTCCGGTGATAAAAAGTAATTTAGGGGCATGATTACCGCCAAACATACCGCCCTGATAAAAGCTGAAGCCAAACGACTCGGATTTTTGTCCTGCGGGATATCAAAGGCCGGATTCCTGGAAGAGGAGGCACCCCGCCTGGAACAATGGCTGAATCAGGGCATGCACGGGGAGATGGCTTATATGGAAAACCACTTCGATAAACGCCTGGACCCCACCAAATTGGTCGAAGGCGCTAAATCTGTGATCTCTTTGCTGTTAAACTATTTTCCTGAAGAAACGCAGCAGGATGGCACCTACAAGATCTCAAAGTATGCCTGGGGCCGCGACTACCACCACGTTATAAAAGCTAAGCTTAAAAGCCTGCAGGAGTTCATCTCCGAAAATATAGGGGAAGTACATGGCCGTGCCTTTGTTGATTCGGCTCCTGTGCTCGACAAGGCCTGGGCGGTACGCAGTGGCCTTGGATGGATGGGCAAGCATTCCAATGTGCTGTCGCGGCAGGTGGGCTCGTTCTATTTTATCGCCGAGCTGATCACAGACCTGGAACTGGAATATGACCAGCCGGTAACCGACCATTGCGGTAGCTGCACCGCCTGCCTGGATGCCTGCCCCACAGGGGCCATTGTGCAGCCTTACGTGGTGGATGGCAGTAAATGTATCTCCTACTTTACCATTGAACTCAAAAATGAAATCCCTGGATCCGTAAAAGGACAGTTCGACGACTGGATCTTTGGCTGTGACATCTGCCAGGACGTCTGCCCCTGGAACCGCTTTTCGAAGCCGCACCGTGAACCGCTTTTTCAAGCCCACCCCGAACTGTTGTCGATGACCAAAGGCGACTGGGAAGAAATCACGGAAGAAGTCTTCAAAAAGGTCTTTCAGAAGTCTGCTGTAAAACGCGCCAAATTTGAAGGCCTGAAGCGTAATATAGCGTTTGTTAAGTAAGGGGCGTTCATTGGGCATTTAACAATAAAAAAGCCTTTAACTTCTGATTAACCTTCCCATAGCCCGCATAATTTTCAGAATCCTGAAGAACTACATCGTTTTCGCCGCAAAATATTGAATTTTGGTAACGGGAAATTATCAATATGTTATTTTATAATTTATATTGAAGGGTTTTTAGTCGGCCGCAAACAGCCACACACAACCACAACCCATACAGGTGCAGTAGCCAAACAGTATTTTATTTTAAGGATCAGATGAAATTTAGAAAGCCTGAACTCAGTTTTTGGCAGATCTGGAATATGAACGTGGGTTTCTTCGGGATCCAGTTCAGTTTCGGGTTACAACAAACCGCCGTTAACCCGATTTTTTCCTTCCTTGGGGCGCATCACGAGGAATTGCCATTGCTCAATCTCGCAGGGCCCATTACCGGCCTGCTTGTACAGCCTCTTATAGGGGCCATTTCAGACAAAACCTGGTCGCCCCGTTACGGCCGTCGCAAACCTTTTTTCCTCATCGGGGCCATCCTGGCAAGCCTTTGCCTGCTGCTTTTCCCCTTTAGCTCGCATTTATGGTTTGCAGTAGGCCTGCTGTGGATCCTGGACGCGGCTAATAATACGGCTATGGAACCATACAGGGCTTTTGTTGGCGATAAACTGCCCGACAGCCAGCTAACCTATGGCTTTCAGATGCAGAGCCTGTTCGTTGGGGCCGGGATTACCCTGGCCAATTTCTCATTGTTCCTTTTTCAGGACTGGTTCAGTGTGCCGGTCGCAGACGGGGGCCTTTGCAGCACCGGTACCGAGGCGGTCTCTGCCATCCCCAAATGGGTGTACTACTCTTTCTTTCTGGGAGCCCTGGCTTCCGTTGGCACCATTTTGTGGTCTGTAATAAAAACGCCGGAAATCCCTCCTTCAGATGAAGAACTGGCCTATATCAGGGAACGCAAGAACACGGGTTCCCGCCTGAAACGGACTTTTGAACCCCTGATCGAAATCTTTCATGCCATAGGCGATATGCCCAAACTCATGTGGAACCTTGCGGCCGTTTATCTGTTTCAATGGTACGCACTTTTCTGTTACTGGCAATTTATCACCCCTATGCTTCGTACAAGCTTGTTCGGCATCAGCAACAGCGACACCACAAGATTCGAGGCCATCATGGCGGCATGCAAAACCGGTGCGGCTATCAGCCCGGCCGATATGACCTTTGCACAGAATGTGCAGCTCTGGTCGGAACAGGCCCTGGCGCAAACAGGGCTGATGAACGGCACCTATAATATGGTGACCATGGTAGTGGCCCTCGCCCTGGTACCCATTGCAAGGAAATACAGCTCAAAATTCGTTTACGTCATCAGCCTTTTCCTTACGGCCGTGGCACTTTTCAGTATGCCCTTTATTACCAACCAATATGCACTTTTGCTGCCTATGATCTTTTTCGGAATAGGGTGGGCAGCCATCATGGGCATCCCTTATGCCATGGTTTCCAGGGTTATCCCCGAAGAACGCCGGGGGGTATATATGGGGATAGTGAACATGATGATCGTGATCCCCATGCTGCTCCAGACGATCTCCTTCGGGTTTATCATTAAGAACTTCCTTGGCAATAATGCCGTGAATGCCATCCTTTTCAGCGGAGTATTTTTCATCATTGCGGCGTTGCTTGCAACCCGACTTAAAATAACGCCTGCCATCAACCTGGGTCCGTCGAAGGATAATAATACAGCCGGGGAATAGTTGCAGCAAGCCACCTGTACGCTCCCGGCAGAAAGGTGTAACCCCATGCCTGGTATTTTGCGGGTGGCAACATGCAGGCATTCGGCAGGATTTTGAATAGGGATCCCGCTAATCATCCGATGGGCCGCTACTATTCCAAAGAATACCCTTAAATTTGAGTTCCAAAAACACTATATGAAGAACGACAAGAGGAGGAGGGAAGCCCTGGTCTACCATGCCAAGCCGCAACCGGGGAAAATCAAGATTGTTCCCACCAAGCCCTATTCCACCCAGCGCGACCTGTCGCTGGCATACTCGCCCGGCGTGGCGGAACCCTGCCTGGAAATCAAGAAAAAAAAGGATAATGTATACCGCTATACCGCCAAAGGTAACCTCGTGGCGGTTATTTCGAATGGCACTGCTGTGCTGGGGCTGGGCGACATTGGCCCGGAAGCCTCCAAACCTGTCATGGAAGGTAAATGCCTCTTATTCAAGATTTTTGCGGATATAGACGCCATAGATATTGAACTGGACACCAAAGATGTGGAAACCTTTGTCCGGACGGTTAAGATCATATCCCCTACCTTCGGAGGGATCAACCTGGAAGACATCAAGGCCCCTGAGGCATTTGAAATAGAAAGGCGGTTAAAGGAGGAACTGGATATTCCGGTAATGCACGACGACCAGCACGGAACAGCTATTATCTCTTCCGCAGCCCTGCTAAACGCCCTGCAGATCGCAGGGAAAAAGATTCATAAGGTCCAGATTGTTATAAGCGGTGCAGGGGCTGCGGCCATTTCCTGTTCCCGCCTGTATAAAGCCCTTGGTGCCAGGGAAGCGAATATGGTGATGTTAGACAGCAAAGGGGTGATCCGCAAGGACCGGGAAGGCATTTCCGGCGAGAAACTGGAGTTTGCGACTTCCAGGAAAATCGATACCCTGGAGGAGGCAATCCGCGACGCGGATGTTTTTATCGGCCTTTCCGTGGCCGATATCCTGACCCCGGAAATGCTGGCTTCCATGGCCTCAAACCCAATCGTCTTTGCCATGGCCAACCCCGACCCGGAAATCAGTTACGATCTGGCCCTGGCAACCCGTAACGATGTTATCATGGCGACCGGCCGGTCAGACCATCCCAACATGGTTAATAATGTACTTGGTTTCCCGTTTATTTTCAGGGGGGCACTGGATGTACGGGCCACAAAGATCAACGAAGAAATGAAAATGGCCGCTGTGAAAGCCCTTGCCGAACTTGCCAAGGAACCCGTACCCGAACAGGTGAATATCACCTATGGGGAAACCCGGCTCACCTTTGGGAGGGAATACATCATCCCCAAGCCATTTGATCCCCGGCTGATCACCAAGGTGCCCCCGGCGGTGGCAAGGGCAGCCATGGAAAGCGGGGTGGCCCGGGCCCCGATAGAAGACTGGGCAGCCTATGAAGAAGCCCTGCTGCAGCGTTCCGGCGAAGGCAATAAAGTGATGCGGATGCTGATGAGCCGGGCCAAAGCAGATCCCAAGAAGATCATTTTTGCAGAAGCCGATGACCTGGATGTCCTGAAAGCTGCGCAGATTGCCCATGAAGAGGGCATTGCCCACCCTATCCTGCTTGGTAACCGGAATGTCATAAAAGCCCTCAAAAAAGAACTGGAATTTGATGCGGACATTCCTATTATCGACCCTAATTCGGAGGAATCGGTGGAGAAAAGGAACCAATATGCCGCCATCTATTGGGAACACAGGCGGAGAAACGGGTCTACCCTTTACAATGCGCGGTCCAAGATGCGGGAACGTAATTATTTTGGGGCCTCCATGGTGAAAGTAGGTGATGCCGACGGCATGATTTCAGGCCATTCCATGGCCTTCCCCAGGGTGGTGAAACCCATATTTGAAGTCATCGGCCGGGCAGCAAATGTAACCAGGGCTGCCGCAGTGCATATCATGATTACCAAAAGGGGGCCGCTTTTCCTGGCAGATACCTCCATCAACATCGATCCTACGGCCCAGGAAATAGCCGACATTGCACAGATGACCGCCAATCTGGCGCTGGCCTTTGGCTTTGAACCCATCCTTGCCCTCTTGTCCTACGCAAATTTCGGGTCATCAGACCATCCGCATGCCACCAAGGTCCGGGAGGCCGTGAAAATCCTCCACGAACGTTGCCCTGATTTGGTGGTTGACGGAGAAATACAAACGGATTTTGCCCTGAACCGCGAAATGCACCAGAGCCAGTTCCCGTTTTCAAAACTTGTAGGGCAAACGGTGAATACCCTGATTTTTCCCAATCTGGAATCGGCAAATATTACCTATAAACTCATCAAGGAACTCAATAAGGCAGATTCCATAGGGCCTATTATGCTGGGACTCAGAAGGTCTGTGCATTTGCTGCAGTTGGGGGCCAGCGTCAATGAAATGGTGAACATGACCGCCGTCGCAGTAATCGACGCCCAGGAACGGGAGAAAAGAAAGAAAGCGAAGCAGGAAGGTGACAGTACGCAGTAGGCAGCCATGAAGCAGAGCTTCGCTCGCTTCAAGATGAAGGCAAGATTAACCTTGAACCCGGAACCTTGAACCCGGAACTCATTGAACATTGAACATTGAACTTTGAACCCATGATCACACACCTCAGGGGCAAACTAGTTGAAAAGAACCCCACCCATGTCATTATCGAATGCGCAGGGGTGGGTTATTTCGTTAATATTTCCCTCTACACATATTCCCTGTTGCGAGACGAGGAGCACCTGCTGCTCTACACCCATTTCCAGGTCAGGGAAGATGCCCATACCCTGTTCGGATTTGCCGAGCGGCAGGAAAGGGAAATCTTCCGCCTTCTTTTGACTGTTTCAGGCATCGGGGCCAGTACCGCAAGGACCATGCTTTCCTCCCTCAGCCCCTTGCAGGTAAGGGATGCCATTGCGAACGGAAATGTACCTGTAATACAGGCGGTCAAAGGGATCGGGGCAAAAACCGCACAGCGTGTCATCCTCGACCTTGCAGACAAGGTTCTGAAGGTCCAGGGCATGGCCGAAGTTTCCCCGGGATCAGACAATACAAATAAAGAAGAAGCGTTATCAGCATTGGAGGTTCTCGGATTTGTACGGAAACAAGCCGAAAAGGCCGTGGATAAGGCACTTGATGGGGACTCCGCGCTAAGCGTCGAGGACATTATAAAACAGGCGCTTAAAAATTTGTAGCAAGCTTGAAAACAGGGGCACCATCAACACTTAAATCGGTTACATTTAAGCTTTTTTTCCTTTGGGTACTATTTCTTGGAGCCCTGCCTGCAGTGAAGGCCCAGGAAACCGGTGAACAGGAAGCAGACTCCACCCAAACCGGGGTAGCCTTGGGCAGGATTGTCCTTGAAAACCCTGAAAGCATAGTTGCCAAATACACCTACGACCCTCAGCTCGACCGCTACATCTACACCGAAAGCATAGGGGATTACGACATCAATTACCCGGTGATCCTGACGCCCGAACAGTACCTGGAGCTTGTGCGGAAGGAAAGTATGAAATCGTACTTTCACGATAAGATCGATGCCTATTCGGGTAAGAAAGAGGGGAGCGAGGAAGCCCGCAGGAACCTGTTACCAAATTTTTATGTAAACAGCAATTTTTTTGAATCGGTTTTCGGGGGCAATACCATAGAAGTGATCCCGCAGGGATCCGTTGCCATGGACCTTGGGGTTATCTGGCAGAAAAACGATAATCCCGCCCTTTCCCCCAGGAACCGAACCAACCTTTCCTTTGATTTTGACCAGCGCATCAGCCTCAGCCTGCTGGGGAAGATTGGCGAACGGCTGCAGGTTACCGCGAATTACGATACCGAAGCCACCTTTGATTTCCAGAACCTCGTAAAACTCGATTATACGCCCACGGAAGACGATATCATCAGGAAGATCGAAGTGGGGAACGTTAACATGCCCCTTAACAGTTCGCTGATCACCGGCGCCCAGAGCCTATTCGGGGTAAAGACCCAGTTACAGTTTGGGAAAACTACGGTTACGGCCGTTTTTTCCGAACAGCGATCACAGAACAATACGGTGGTGGCCCAGGGCGGGGGAACCCTCAACGAGTTTGAACTTACGGCCCTGGATTATGACGAGGACAAGCACTTTTTCTTGTCGCAGTTCTTCAGGGACCAGTATAACCAGGCCCTTGAAAATTACCCCTATATCCGCAGTCAGGTGCAGATCACAAGGCTGGAGGTATGGGTCACCAACAGGAACCAGCAAACGCTGAACGTACGGAATATCGTTGCCCTCCAGGACCTGGGTGAAACCCAGAAAGGCCAGACCCGGATAGGTTTGGCCAATGGGGAGCCCGCGGGCTTTTTTAATATCCTGGCCTCCAACCCTACCCTGCCCAGGAACAACGCCAACGACTATGATCCTGCCCTTATTACTTCGGGCCAGGGGGTGCTGACTCCAGACATCCGGGATATAGCGTCCGTAGACAATGGGTTTTCCTTCACAACCGGCTACCAGAGTAACCAGGGTTTTGATTATGCCATCCTGGAGAACGCCAGGAAACTGGAACAGGGCAGGGACTACCAGTTCAATTCCCAACTGGGGTATATCTCGCTTAACCAGCGCCTGAGCAATGATGAGGTCCTGGGCGTGGCATTCCAGTACACCTATAACGGGGAAGTATTCCAGGTAGGTGAATTCGCCAACGGCGGCCTCGACGCAACTACCATCTCGCCGGGGGTTGAGAACCCCGAAATCAACAACAATACGCTGATTGTAAAACTGCTGAAAAGCAATATCACCAATGTCACGGACCCGATCTGGGATCTGATGATGAAGAATATTTATTCAACCGGCGCATTTCAGCTCAGCGAGGAAGACTTCAGGTTTAATATCCTCTATTCGGATCCTACGCCCAGGAATTATATTACCCCTGTAAATCCCAATGCCGGATGGCCGGCTAGCCCCATCCCGCTGGAAGACCGGATTCTCCTTGATGTCTTCAACCTCGACCGGCTGAATGCCTATAACGATGTACAGCCAAGAGGCGATGGCTTTTTCGATTTCGTGCCGGGGATAACAGTGGATCCCCAGGGCGGGCAGATCATCTTTACCAAGGTGGAGCCTTTTGGCGAGTACCTGTTTAACCTGCTCGGGGGCGGTACTTACGATGTGGAAGAAGACCAGGGCTATAACGAGAACCAGCAGAAGTATGTTTTCCGGAATATGTACACCAAAACAAAGGCTGCTTCCCTCCAGGATGCCGAGAAGAACCGTTTCAGGCTGAAGGGGCGCTATAAATCATTGGGAAGTAGCGGGATCCCTATAGGGGCTTTCAATGTGCCCAGGGGTTCCGTAAGGGTTACCGCCGGGGGCAGGCAGCTACAGGAAGGTATAGACTATACGGTGAACTACCAGGCCGGAACGGTACAAATCCTCGACCCCAGCCTGGAAGCTTCCAATACACCCATCAACATCTCCGTGGAAAACAATGCCGTCTTCGGGCAGCAGACCCGCAGGTTTACAGGAATCAATGTCGAACACCAGTTCAACAAGAATTTCCTGCTGGGGGCAACTTTGCTTAACCTCAACGAACGGCCGCTCACCCAGAAATCCAATTTCGGGGTGGAACCGGTAAACAATACCATCTTCGGACTTAACGGGAACTTTTCTACCGAAGTGCCCTTCCTTACCCGCCTGGCCAATATGTTACCCAATATAGATACCGATGTCCCCTCTAATGTCTCGGTAAGGGGCGAAGTGGCGTTTTTAAAGCCAAACTCCCCCAAGAATGCCGATTTTATGGGCGAAACCACTACCTACCTCGATGATTTCGAGGGGGCACAGGCCCTGATAGATATCCGTTCTTCCCTGGGCTGGACGCTGGCCAGTGTCCCCCAGGAATTCCTGGATGAGGGCGAACAGGGGCTGCAAACGGGCTTCGAAAGGGCAAAAATGGCCTGGTATACCATAGACCCGATCTTCTATACCAACCAGCGCCCGGGAGGAATTACGGATAATGATATGTCTACCAACCAGACCAGGCGGGTGTTCGTAGATGAGGTTTTTCCGCAGATAGATATTGCCCAGGGGCAGACCACCGTACAGAATACCCTGGACCTGGTGTACTACCCCAATGAAAAGGGCCCCTATAATGCCAACCCGGATTTTACTTCGGAACAGCCCGGAGAAAAATGGGCGGGGATCATGCGGTCCTTAAGCAGCACCAACTTTGAGCAGGCGAATGTGGAATTTGTGCAGTTCTGGGTGATGGACCCCTATGTGGACGGAATAGCCACCGGCCCGGGAGAGCTGGTGTTCAACCTTGGCAATATTTCGGAAGATATCCTCACCGATGGCCGCAAACAATATGAGAACGGCCTGCCCGGGGTGAACAGTAACGATTTGGTTACCAATACGGCCTGGGGTGAAGTGCCGGCTACCCAATCCCTGGTTTATGCCTTTGACGCCAATGAAACCAACAGGCGCCTGCAGGACATTGGTTTTGATGGCCTGGATGATGCAGGAGAACTTGCACATGGCTACAACGGCCCTGCCGAAGACCCTGCACTGGACAATTACCAGTACTACCTGAACCGCGAGGGTGATGTCCTTGAGCGCTATTACAACTTTAACAACCCCCAGGGAAATTCCCCGGTGGCAGTTACCAATACCAACCGGGGCTCCACAACCCTGCCCGATGTGGAGGATATAGACAGGGACCTGACGATGAATACCATCAACAGCTATTATGAATACCGGATCCCCATCGGCCCCAATACCACCATCAACGATCAGTATGTGACGGATATTAAGGAAGGGCTCACCCCAAACCTGCCGAACGGCGCCCAGCTGAACAGGCGCTGGATACAGTACAAGATCCCCCTGAGTGATTTTTCAGATGCGGTTGGCGGGATTACAGATTTCAGGTCTATCAGTTTTATGCGGATGTACCTGACAGGATTTACGGATAACGTGGTCTTAAGGTTTGCCACCCTCGACCTGGTACGGGGCGACTGGAGGAATTACACCCGGACCTTGCAGACCAATGGGGATAATCCGGCCGATGACGGGACGGTAGTGGATGTGAATACGGTTAATATTGAGGAGAACAATGCCCGGATCCCTATCCCTTATGTGTTGCCCCCCGGGGTGATCAGGGAACAGCTGAACAATAACAATACCATCATCCGCCAGAACGAACAATCCCTCTCTTTTGTAATCGAAAACCTGGAACCCCAGGATTCCCGGGGGGTCTTCAAGAATGTCAATATAGATGTGCGGCAGTACAAGCGCATCAAAATGTTCCTCCATGCCGAGGAGATCCTCGATTCGGACTACCTGAACGACGAAACACCCCTGGTGGGCTTCCTGCGAATCGGGACGGACTTTTCAGAGAATTTCTACCAGATCGAGATTCCTTTGCAGTTTACCCCGTTTACCGCCAGGGCCGCAACGGAAATCTGGCCGGAAGTCAATGAACTGGATATTGCCCTGGACGACCTTAACAAGGTAAAATCACTGGGTATCGCCAACCAGTCGCTCAGTGAGATCAATTTTTATGAGGTGATAGACGGGGAAGTGGTCCCCGTGGATGAATTTGCCCCAAGGGTGCCCGGCCGCCTAAGGATTGGCATAAGGGGGAACCCTTCCCTCGGGAGTATCCGCAGCATGATGGTAGGGGTTAAAAACATAGACAATGTTCCGGCCAGGGCGGAGGTTTGGTTTAACGAATTGCGGCTCGCGGGGCTTGACAATAATGGCGGATGGGCCGCGGTTGCAGGGTTAGACGCCAATATGGCCGACTTCGCCAATGTTTCGGCCACCGGGAACAAAAGCACCTCGGGCTTCGGGGCCCTGGACCAGATGCCCAACGAAAGGGCACGGGAAGACGCCATTGCCTATGACGTAGTGACCAATGTGGAGCTGGGGCAGCTGATGCCAAAAAAATGGAACCTGCAGATCCCATTTAATTACGGGATCTCCGAACAACTGATAACCCCGGAATTCGACCCGGTTTACGACGACCTTAAACTTGACGACCGCATCGCAGCTGCCGCCACCGCTGAGGAAGCGGATGCTATCAGGGAACAGGCCGAAGATTACACCAAACGCACCAGTATTAACTTTATAGGGGTGCGTAAAAACAGGGGAGAGGAAGCGGAAGCCAATTTTTTCGACATCGAGAATTTCACCTTCAATCATTCCTATAACGAAACAAACCACCGCGATTTCGAAGTGGCCCGCCTGCGCGACCAGAATGTCCAGACAGGCTTTGTTTACAACCACAACTTCAAGCCTCTTCCCTTGGAGCCTTTTGCAAAGAAGGATTCCCTGTTCAACGGCAGGTACTGGCAATGGCTTAAAGACCTGAACTTTAACCTGCTCCCTGCGAGTCTTTCGGTGCAGTCCAATATCAACCGCCAGTTCAACCAGCAGCGGTTCCGCGACGTCCTGGAACCCGGGGTCGAAAGCCTGGAACTGCCTTTGTTGCAGCAACGCAATTACCTGTTCAACTGGCAGTATGCCCTCAACTATAGCCTTACCCGCAGCCTGCGGCTTAACCTTACTGCATCGAACAATAATATTGTCCGCAATTACTTTACCGATGAAGGGGACCCCACCTCCCTGATCAACCAGGACCTTTCGGTCTGGGACGGGTTTTTTGATATAGGGGAACCAAACCGGCATGCCCAGCAGATGCAGCTGAATTACGAGTTGCCATTCAGTAAGATCCCGGCCCTGGACTTTATTAATGCCCAATATACCTATACCAGTAATTTTGACTGGCAGCGGGGGGGCGATGCCATCCGCGAAGTGACAGGAGAGAATATCAACACCATTCAGAATGCCAATACCCACAACATTACGGCAGCCCTGAGCATGCAGCGGTTCTATGATTTGATAGGCCTGGCAAAACGCGGTGCCAAAGGCAGTGCGCCGGCTCCTGTGAGGAGGGATAAGGCCGGAAATCCTGCTCCCTCCGGCAGCCAGGATACCCCCCGGAAAACCAGCGGGCTGTTCAATACAGTGGTCGATGTGGTCACCATGGTAAAACGGCTCAACGTGAATTACAGCGAGAACAACGGACAGGTATTGCCAGGCTATACGCAATCAATAGGGTTTATAGGAACTACCCGTCCCAGCCTTGGCTTTGTGTTTGGCAGCCAGGCCGATGTTCGTTTTGAGGCGGCCCGTAACGGCTGGCTCACCACTTTCCCGGAGTTCAATGAACAATTTATCAGGCGTACCAACAAACAGCTGAACATTACCGCCACAGCCCAACCCCTGCAGGACCTCACCATAGACCTGGTGGCAGACCGCCAGGTTTCGGAAAGTTATCAGGAAAATTATAAGATTGATTTGAGCAGCGACGAACCATACCAGGTACAAACGCCGAATACCTACGGGAATTTCAGTATTTCCACCATGATGATAGGCACGGTGTTCAGCCAGAGTGACGAGGAGGTTTCGTCCCATTTTGAGACTTTTAAGGAGAACAGGCTCACCATAGCCAACCGGCTTATAGCCGACAGGGCACAACCGGACCTCGGGGTGGATGAGGACGGTTTTCCGGTACGTTACGGGAAAACCCACCAGGAAGTACTGCTGCCCGCCTTCTTCGCGGCTTATACAGGGCAGGACGTAAACCGGGTTAACCTGGATGCCTTCAGGGACATTCCCATCCCCAACTGGAACATAAAGTATACCGGCCTGATGCAGAACCAGTGGTTTAAGAAGAAGTTCGTACGTTTCTCCCTCAGCCACGGCTACAGGGCCGCCTACAGTATCAATTCCTTCCAGACCAACCTGGAGCGCTACCAGCTGGAGATCAGCAACCAGCCCGCGGTTGACCCCGAAAACGGCGATTTCCTGCCGGAACAGATCATCAATAACGTAACCCTGACCGACCAGTTCAACCCGCTTATCCGCGTTGATTTTGAAATGAAGAGTTCGCTGAGCGTGCTTGCGGAGATGAGGTCAGACAGGGCGCTGTCTCTTAGTTTCGATAACAACCTGCTTACGGAAATAAACGGCAAGGAATATACCGTTGGCCTTGGTTACCGGTTCAAGGATGTACAGTTTACCACCAACATAGGGGGGGAGAAGCAACGACTCAAAGGCGACCTGAACCTTAAGGCCGATGTTACCCTCCGGGACAATATTACCATCATCAGGAACCTGGAGATAAACAACAACCAGATCACATCCGGCCAGAACCTGCTGTCTGTTAAATTCACCGCGGATTATGCCCTGAGCAAAAGCCTGAACGCGCTCTTCTTCTACGACCACAGCTTTTCCAAATTCGCAGTGTCTACCGCCTTCCCCCAGACCACCATCAACACCGGTTTTACGCTCCGCTATAATTTTGGTAATTAACCAGGCTCAGCAACGATAACAGCAAAGAGTATCCATGCCTGGCTAATGGGGTGGAGGTCGCGACATCCCGGCTGTGAATATGGCCCTTAGTTTTTGAAATCCTTGGAGGAAACCGTTACATTTGCTGGCATCTCTAAAAAAAAGTAAAATGAAGATACCTTCGGAATTGAAATACACAAAAGATCACGAATGGGTAAGGATTGAAGGGGATACCGCTGTTGTGGGGATCACGGATTTTGCCCAGGGCGAACTGGGCGATATCGTGTATGTTGAAGTGGAAACCCTTGACGAAACGATGAACAGGGAAGAAGTATTCGGGACTGTGGAGGCCGTAAAAACCGTTTCAGATCTTTTCCTGCCCCTCAGCGGTACTATCGTTGAGGTAAATGAAGCCCTGGAGGACGAACCGGAAAAAGTTAATTCTGACCCTTACGGGGAAGGCTGGATGATAAAACTGAAGATGAGCGACAGCACTGAAATCGCCTCCCTGCTTTCAGCTGAGGCGTATAAGGATTTGGTAGGTGCCTGAACGCTTCAAATACACTTTGATTTTTATAAGCTGGATGGTACTGATCACCCTGCTCAGCTTAATGGTATTCGAGGATGAGGCCGACAGCGGCTTCAGCCTGCCGCACATGGATAAAGCCGTACACTTTGTCTTCCACCTGGTCGCAGCCGTTCTGGGCAGTTTTTTCCTGGGGGAACGCAGCCGCGGAAAATTATCCTTCCCCCGGACGCTGATTCTTGTTCTGATTTTCCTTATCTGTTATGGTATAATTATTGAGGTAATTCAATATGCATTTACCAGCTGGCGGAGCGGCGAATTAACCGATGTGCTTGCGAATACGCTGGGAGCCCTCACAGGAGTGGCGGCTGTTAAGTTTTTGTTTTCCGGGAACTGGCAGTTAAAATGGAAAAATTAATTGCATTTTACACGATAAAATAGTTAAATTAGCAAAGCATAAAACAGAACCTATGGAACCGAAAAAGAATCCAAAAGCTGATTTAAGAAGAAACAGTAGCCTGTACTTCGTTATCGGTTTGGCGGTAGTCATGGCATTGGTCTATGGCGCCCTTGAATGGAAAACCTATGATGAGGCCAATAAATACGACATTTCTTTGAATGTTGAAGATCAATTGGATGAGGAAGTTCCCATGACGGAACAGATCAAAACGCCCCCTCCGCCACCGCCTCCTGCTGCTCCTGAAGTAATTGAGGTGGTTGAAGATGAAGAGGAAGTGGAAGAAACCATAATTGAATCTACCGAAACAAGCCAGGAAGAAGAGGTTATTGAAGTGGAAGATGTTGTAGTGGAAGAAGTGGACGAAGATATCGACGTTCCTTTCGCCGTAATCGAGGATGTGCCGATCTTTCCCGGTTGTGAAGGCGCCAAGGATAAAAGGGCCTGCTTTAACGAAATGATGCAGGCGCATATCCGGAAGAATTTCCGTTACCCTGAAATTGCACAGGAAATGGGGATACAGGGAAGGGTTAATGTGATGTTTACCATTCAGAAAGACGGTAGCATAGGGAATATTAAATACCGCGGGCCCGACAAGAACCTTGAAGCCGAGGCATTGAGGATTATTGAAAGACTTCCCAAAATGACCCCGGGAAAACAGAGGGGCAGGCCAGTAAGGGTACCCTTCAGCATCCCGATTACTTTTAAATTGCAGTAAAACAATCCCGGAACTTTAAGGATAACATATATGAAACCCGGCCAACAGCCGGGTTTTTTCTTTGGTACGTTTCTTGTGTTTTAACATAATAATAACATTTAAATAGCTGCTATTATGAGAAACACTATTAAGAACCCGGCTCGTACCGACAGATCCCGTCCCCGGAAAGCGCCTTCCCGCAGAAAGGCAGGAAAAGAAGAAGCAAACCTGCCTGAAAGGGGTTTCCTCCGTTTTCAGCTGGGTTTAATCCTCGCATTGTTTATGGTGTATTTTGCCCTGGAAGCCTCATTCAGAATGTATGGGACAACGCAGCCCGAATTCAGGGAAGCGCCCGAACCTATACAGTTGTTCTTCGCCGACCTGCCTCCTGTCGTTATGGAAGAAGCCCCCGGTGAAAAGGCGGCGCCTTCCAAAAGCACCGTTTTTATCCCGGAGCCCGAAATATCAGAAACAGGGCCGGAAGAAGGCCTGATCCAGTCCGTCACGGCTGAAGTTGGGGATACCCTGAATCCGGGAACGATCAGCTATGCCAAAGCGCCGGTCACGGAAGAAGTCCCTTTTTGGGCTATTGAAGAAGCCCCTGTATTTCCGGGTTGCGAGGCGGTAGAAAAATCGGAGCGGCAGGCATGTTTCCAGGATAAGGTAAACGAGCATATACGGAAACATGTAAGATACCCCCGGGTGGAACAGGAATTGCACATAGAGGGCAAGGTATATGTAACATTCAGGATTCAGGCAGATGGGACCATCGCGGACATTCAGCTGAAAGGGCCTTCACCCGGGCTGGAGGACGAAGCCAGACGACTTATTTCACTGATGCCTGTAATGACACCCGGCAAACAAAGGGGACAGGCCGTAAGGGTGCCGTTCAGTATCCCGATTAGTTTTAAACTACATTAGGCAAGGGAGCAACAGGCAGGCGCCGGCCTTTTAACCCATCATCGTGTTTGCGGATTTGCCAGGCTGGTATAGAAGATTTCCCTGAGCCGTTCCGGGTTTATAAAGCCATTGCCATGAATTTCGTCATAGGCAGCGGTAAGCCCCGACATGGTTTTTACCTCTTCCAGGGTTTTACCCTGATCTATGGCCGCCATGACCTTACTGCGGATATCCTGCAGCATCGCCAGATATTCCTGCAGGGCGGCCTTGTTTGAGGGGTTCCCGTGTCCGGGGATGATCCGGGTTTCGTCATTGATAAGCATAAGAACCTTCTTTTGCGCTTCAATATAGCCGTCAACACTACCCCCGCTGTTAACATCGATATAGGGGTACCTTCCGGCGGAATACGTATCGCCCATATGGATGACGTTGTTCTTCATGAAGTAAATTTCTGCATCCCCGTCGGTATGTGCATGGTGCACATGAAAGGCCATAATCGTCTCGTCCCCGTCGTGAAAGGTGATATCCTCTGAAAAAGTGACCTCGGGCAACATTTTTTCATAGTAGGCAGTATCTATTTTTTGCTCGGTAAGGAGTTGAAGGTTTTGTTCGTCTATGCGTTTACGCGCATTTACATGGGATACCAGGGTGGTAGCCTGCTCATTGAAACTGGCATTTCCCCCGGAATGGTCCCCGTGCATGTGCGTATTGAACAGGAAGGCGATCGGCTTGTCGCTTATGGTTCGTATCGCGGCCTTGTTTTCGGTGCTGATGCGGTCGAACTGGTCGTCGATCATAAATACATAGGTCTCCCCCACATAAATCCCGATATTCCCACCCTGCCCGGTAAGCATGTAAACATCTTCGGAAATCGAATCCACTTTAATTACAACTTCCTCTTCCTGTGCGTGGAGCAGGAAAGGAGTTAAAACAAGATGGGCGTACAACAGGGCGAGGAGCTTTTTCATTGGATGTTTTTTAGCCGGGGAAAACAACGGTGATTAAAGATAACACAAAGCGGTTTAATTCGTTGCAAAAAAAAAGGCTGGGTCGTATCTTTGCACTCTTAAAAATCCCGGATGAAGACTGCAATAGGAGCGGCAAAAAGCATGAGTTGGTCATTGGTTTTTGCCGATTTTAAAGAGATAACCAAAGCGCGGCTTGCCCTTAGCGTGGTGTTCTCCTCCCTGGCCGGGTACCTGCTTGGGGCGATCCAGGTAGACCTTTATGCACTTCTTTTGCTCGCTTTCGGGGGCTACTGCATGGTAGGGGCCTCCAATGCCTATAACCAGGTAATAGAAAAAGACCTGGATGCCCGCATGAACCGTACCAGGAACCGGCCTATCCCTGCGGGGAGGATGAGCGTGAATGGCGCCCTCTTCCTGGCGGTATTGATGACGGTGTTAGGGGTAGCCACCTTGTATGTGCTGAACCCCAAAACAGCCATGTTCGGTGCCATCTCCATTTTTTTGTATACAAGTGTTTATACCCCGCTTAAAACGTTAACCCCGCTCTCCGTATTTGCAGGTGCCATCCCGGGGGCCATTCCGTTTATGCTCGGATGGGTGGCGGCCACCGATGATTTCGGCATTGAGCCGGGCACCTTGTTTATGATCCAGTTTTTCTGGCAGTTTCCGCATTTTTGGGCCCTGGGCTGGATGCTCGACGAAGACTACCGCAGGGCAGGCTTTAAAATGCTTCCCACCGGAAAAAAGGACCGGGGTACCGCCCTGCAGATTATTATGTATACCATTTGGATGATGGTCATTTCCCTGGTACCGGTACTGGGGATTACCGGAAGGCTGCACCTTTCGGTACCCGCAGCGGTCATCGTGTTCCTTTTGGGGGCGGTGATGCTTTTCTATGCGTTGCGGCTTTTTGAAAAAAGGGATAACATCACGGCACGGCGCCTGATGCTGGCCAGTGTGAGCTATATTACACTTATGCAGATCGTTTATGTAGCCGATAACTTTATCAATTTACATTAATCTATGGATCTTACCCAGGGAACAACAGCAGAAAAGAATGAAAGGGCCAGGAAAATGATGCTCTGGTTTGGGATCGTTAGCCTTATTATGGGGTTTGCCGGCTGGACCAGCGCCTATATCGTGAGCAGCAGCCGCGAAGATTGGCTTCAGGACTTCGACCTGCCCGGTGCTTTTTTTGTAAGTACCATCGTAATTATTTTCAGCAGTTTTACCTACCATTTTGCAAAAAATGCAGAATCCGGAGGAGCACACAGGCGGAGTAGCCTCCTCCTGCTGCTTACCCTGGCCCTGGGCCTGCTCTTTATTGGCATTCAATTCTACGGCTTTTCTGAGCTTATTGCCAGGGGTTATTATTTTACCGGACCCACCAGCACCATTACCATGTCTTATATCTTCCTCATCGCCATGGTACATATTGTCCATGTCATCGCAGGCCTCATCTCACTGTCGGTGGTGGCGTATAACCAGCAAAAGGGAAAGTACCGGGAAGGAAACCTGCTGGGGATGGAGCTCGGCATTACCTTCTGGCACTTCCTTGGCGGCTTATGGCTCTACCTGATACTATTCTTCTACTTTTTTCGTTAATCACCTTTCAGGGCAAAATGTAAGTTAATTCTTACCAAAATACCATAATCCTAAACCATTAAACCATTTCTTATTTTATGAAGACCTACTTTACCATGGCCATGCTATGCCTGATGGCCAGCCCGGCCTTTTCGCAAATCCTTTTTGAAGAGGGATATTTCATTGAAAACAGCGGCAACAGGGTTGACTGCCTCATCCGTAATGTCGACTGGAAAAACAACCCCGACAAGTTCCGGTATAAACTTTCAATGGAAGGGGAGTCCAAAATGGCGGAAATCGCGGACATCAGTTCTTTTGGCATTTCCGATTTCCTGTTATTCGAAAGACATACTGTGGCCATTGACCGGCGGAGTTATCTGGCGGCAGACCTGAATCAGGACAGGAACCCCGGTTTCAGGGAAGAACAATTGTTCCTGAAACTACTCGTAAACGGAAAAGCGAAACTATATGCCTATGAAGACGGCAATTTAAGGCGCTATTTTTATTCCGTAGGGGAGGCCCCGCCAAAACAATTGGTGTATACGCGGTATAAATCGCCCGGGAACAAGATCCTGGATAACTTCTTCTATAAATCGCAACTGGGGTCGGAAGTAAAGTGCGAGGCCCTGAGCTCTACGGTCATTAACAGCACTGCTTACACCGAAACGGACCTGATTTCCTATTTTGTTGCTTACAATGAATGTTCGGGGGATGCCTTTTCCGTATATCAGGACGACAGCAAGACAGGCCTGTTTCACCTTAATCTGCGGCCCGGGATTGATTATGCTTCCTTAGACGTAAGGAATACTGCCGGGAACAGCATCCGCACCGAATTCGAAAATCAGCTTTCCTTCCGGATGGGACTTGAGCTGGAGGTTTTACTTCCATTTAACAGGAACAAATGGGCCCTGACACTGGAGCCCTTTTACCGGTCCTTTAAAACGGAGAATGCCGATGACAGCAGGGCCGATTACAAATCGCTCGTGGCCTCCATAGGCGTACGCCATTATTTTTTCATAAACGAATCCTCCAAACTGTTCCTGAATGGTAATTTCGGGATGGAATTCCCGCTGAACTCCGAACTTAGGGTAAATACCTTATTCTCCCAGACAGACCTGGAGATAAGGAGCAGCATCCTGGACAACTACTGGGCCGTGGGGATGGGTTATAACTGGAGAAACAAATATAGTGCGGAGGTGCGATACAATATCAGTCAGGATCTGTTGGTAGGCTATGATACCTGGCGTTCTGATTTCTCGGGAGTCTCCCTGCTGTTTGGGTATACAATCCTGTAATACCCTGCCCGCGAAGCAGCACAATCCCGGCAAGGTTCTGAGTATTATTATGGCTGATGGGGCCAGTGAACTTCTTCGCCCGGAAGGGCAACCTGCCACCGTCGGATAAAATGGTCAAAAAGTTTGCAATATGTGGTGATTGGACTTTTGAGTCGTTAAAAAAAATGTAAATTTGCCAAGACTCTTTTAACACGCACTTCAGGTTATGGATACAACGGTTACTTCGGTTGAGGAAGAGAACGTATGGGGCGGGGGCAACCAGCCTCTCGGAGCAAGTTATGGAAAATTGATGATGTGGTTCTTCATCGTCTCCGATGCCCTTACATTTTCAGGCTTCCTGGCTTCTTATGGTTTTTCCAGGTTTAAGTTTATAGAAACCTGGCCCATTGCAGACGAAGTATTTACCCACGTACCGTTTTTCCATGGGAATTATCCCATGTACTACGTAGCTTTCATGACCTTTATCCTGATCATGTCGTCCGTCACCATGGTACTGGCCGTAGACGCAGGTCACCGTTTAAAGAAGACCCCGGTTATCTGGTATATGTTCCTCACCATCATTGGAGGGGCCATCTTCGTAGGTTCCCAGGCATGGGAATGGGCTACATTTATTAAGGGCGACTACGGGGCGGTGGAAACCAAAGGAGGCAGGATCCTGCAATTTGTCAAGGCTGATACCGGTGAACGGGCAGCTCTGGCCGATTTTGCCAAAACCCTGCCTGAGGAACGGGTAGTCCTTACCAGGCCCAAAGGGGTATGGTATATGGATGAAGGCAGTTTACCTACCTATAGTTTAAACGAAGTGGTGGAAGGACTGAAGTCCAACCCCAATATCCTGATCCGCACGGAGACTATAACCGACGATGGGGAGAAAACCCTGCTTACGCGGGAAGAAACGCTGAACAAGATCAACGAGGCTACCATGGTGGTAGAGGGTGCCAACCTGATACGCAATGAATACGGCAGCAGGCTGTTCGCCGATTTCTTTTTCTTTATCACAGGCTTTCACGGCTTCCACGTTTTCTCTGGGGTAGTGATTAACATTATAATCTTCTTTAATGTTATTTTAGGTACTTATGAGCGAAGGGGCCATTATGAGATGGTTGAAAAGGTGGGGCTCTACTGGCACTTTGTTGATTTGGTCTGGGTATTTGTATTTACTTTTTTCTATTTGGTATAAGATTCCGCAAAGCCGGAATGAATTAATAATAACCGATGGCACACGAACATAAACTGGAGATTTTCAGAGGACTGATAAAGTTTAAATCGAACACCAGCAAGATCTGGGGGGTCCTTATCTTTTTAACTATAGTCACCGCAGTGGAAGTGTTTTTGGGAATCACCAAACCCTATTTTTTAACCCACCACTATTTTATCGGGATGAAGCTGTTAAACTGGATCTTTATCCTGCTTACCCTGGTGAAGGCCTATTATATTGCCTGGGATTTCATGCACCTGAGGGATGAAAAAAGCTCCCTTAGAAGGGCCATTGTATGGACGCCCATATTCCTGGTGTGCTACCTGATCTTTATCCTCCTTTTCGAAGCGGATTATATTTACAATATCTATAAGGATGGCTATGTCGCCTGGGATTTCTGATAACGAATTAACATTACGGAAAGACGGTTTAACAGCCGTCTTTTTTATTTTTGTATCTGGTTTATGCGGTATATGAAAAAGACCCTGGTTCTGGTAATTTTGTTTGTTTTCCCCCTGGTTGCTTACCTTTTTTTTGCCTCGGGGGTTAACCGGTTCGGGAGGCTCCCGGTACTTACGGAGAATGTCGGCGGCCTGGAAGCCATAGACCCCGATGAAAGCTTTACCGGAAAGATAACGATCCTTGGTTTTCCCGGCAGGGAGGTGGAACTTAAAAAAGGCAATGCCTTCAACCTGAACCAGAAGATCTACAAGCCCTTTTACGAATTCAATGAATTTCAGATGGTGATGGTTCTGCCGGAAGGCACCCGGAATGAAGCAGCCCTTTTAAAACAGGAACTCGGGAAGCTTGCAGACGCTTCCAAATGGAAATTTTTATTCGCAGGCCCGGCAGAGATCCGTGCCCTCTTTGATTCCCTGGGGACTAACCTTTCGCTTGATGAACAACTCGCAACCCCATACGTTTTTATAATTGATAAGGAAGGCAAACTGAGGGGGCGGAATGATGATGAGGATGAAGGGATCAAGTACGGGTTCAATACCATTTCCGTGGCTGAACTGAATAACAAAATGGAAGATGATGTTAAGATCATCCTGGCCGAATACCGGCTTGCACTCAAAAAGAATAATGCCGAAAGGACCAATTGATGGCAAAGAACAAGTACAACTATATATGGGTATCGCTGGTGATCCTGATATTCGGGATAATTTTTATTCCACGGATCATCGGGAGGATCAGGCAGGGAGAGGTAGTTGAAAGAGACCGGATGAGTACTGCAAATCCGGGGGAACAACTGGCCTATATCACCCTGAACGGCAAGAAAAGGAAGGTACCTCCTTTTGCATTATACAACCAGGACAGCCTGCTGATCACCAATGACGATTATAAGGGCAAGGTGTATGTGGTAGAGTTTTTCTTCACCAGCTGCCCCACGATTTGCCCGGTTATGAGCCGAAATTTTGTTGAATTGCAGGAAGAATTCAGGGAATTCGATGATTTCGGGCTGGCCTCCATCACCATTAACCCGGAATATGATACCCCATCGGTGCTTAAGCAGTATGCAGAGGAATACGGGGTTAGCGATATGGATTGGCACCTGCTCACAGGAAACCGGGATACCATTTACCAGCTGGCCAATGCAGGCTTTAATATTTATGCCGCAGAGGAGGCCGATGTTCCCGGAGGCTTCGAGCATTCCGGGCTTTTTGCCCTGGTAGACCGGCAGGGGTACCTGAGGTCGCGCAAAGACGGGCATGGGAATCCGCTGGTGTATTACCGGGGCACCATCACCGAGGCCCAGGGTACCAGTCAGGAGGGGGAAGAGGAGCAGATCAGTATCCTGAAGGAGGATATCAGGAAATTGTTAAAGGAATAGGATGGAGCCAGTTGTCTTAAAAGAGAAGCGATTCAACCGCGCCATTACCATCATCTCTATCCTTGTGCCCCTGGTAGTGGCTTTGCTGTTCGGAATTAAAATCCCTGGGGTGGAACCGCTTGGTTTCCTTCCCCCCATATATGCCAGCATCAACGGCCTCACCGCCCTGCTGTTGGTTGTTGCCGTCTGGGCTGTAAAGAATGGCAGGCAAAAACTGCACCAGCGGATAATGACCGGCTGCATAAGCCTGTCTGCGCTTTTCCTCCTTATGTATATTGCCTACCATATGACTTCGGATCCCACTCCTTACGGCGGAGAAGGTATTTTGCGCTACCTGTATTATACCATCCTGATTTCACACATCCTGCTTTCGGTGGCCATTATCCCCCTCGTACTGAAAACCTATGCCCGGGCATATCTGGGGAAGTTTAAAAGCCACAAAAAACTGGCCAGGATTACCTTGCCCATATGGTTGTATGTAGCAGTAACAGGAGTTATCGTATATTTGATGATCGCACCATATTACACGCATTAGCACAGGGCCGAATAAAGAAAACCATGAAAAGATTAGCGCACTTCATCATCCTGAATATGTTGCTGCTGCTGCTTCCGCAAGTATCTGCCGCCCAGTGCGCCATGTGCAGGGCCGTACTTGAAAACGGGGGCAACGATGCGGTGGCGGAAGGCATAAACAACGGCATTGTGTACCTCATGGCCATTCCCTATATCCTGGTGGCCGGCGTTTTCTACCTGGTCTACCGGAAACTGAAGTCCTGACCCCCCGGGAAGATTTTAACATAAAATACCAACACTAGCTGTAACAATTCAGGGAGGTACTAGTCTATTAGGTAAAGACTTTTTAAGCAGAACACTAACAGCGATTACCCCATGTTTGATCTCGAGCGATGGCAGGAAATTTTCGACACCATCCGGAAAAACAAATTGCGAACCTTCCTGACAGGCCTTTCGGTTGCATCCGGGATATTTATCCTCGTGATCCTTCTTGGTTTCGGGCAGGGCATGCAAAACGGGATTGCCCGGGAGTTCGCAGCTGACGCATCAAACCGGATCTGGGTATGGACCCAGGTCACCACAAAGGAACACCAGGGGCTTAACCCCGGCCGCCCCATTCAGTTAAGGAATGATAACTACCAATATCTGGAAGAACAATATATCTCACAGCTGGAAGACCGGTCGCCCTTATTCCGGGTGAATGATGTAGTGGTGGCCTATGGTAAGGAAACGCTGGGATACAGTGTGCAGGGAATTGGCTCGGGTTTTCAGTTCATTGAGAACCAATACATGGCGCGGGGGAGGTATATCAATCCCAGAGACGAGCAGAACAGGGCCAAGGTGGCCATCATCAGCAATAAGATCAGCAACGAGATCGCAAGTGAGGATGAAGACCCTTTGCAGGAATACCTGGATATTTCGGGGATAAAATTCCAGATCGTCGGGGTCTATAAAGACCAGGGCGGCGAACGGGAAGAAGACCGGATCTTTATTCCGTTCACTACTGCCCAAAGGGTTTTTAACGGGGCCGACAAGCTGCATAACCTTTCATTTACCATGGAACCTGCCGCTTCTTTCGATGAGGCGGTGGCCGCTTCGGAGCAATTTTCCAGGGAATTGAAAACGTATCTGCAGGAAGCCCATTCGGTGGCCCCGGACGACCCCAGTGCCATTAATGTTTATAATACCCTGGAAGAGGCCAGGCGTTTTTATAGCCTTACCGGCAATATCCGGTTCTTTTTCTGGTTTGTCGGGATCTGCACCATTATAGCGGGCGTGGTAGGGGTAAGCAATATCATGCTGATCGTGGTTAAGGAACGCACCAGGGAGATCGGTATAAGGAAGGCCCTCGGGGCCAAACCCTGGTCCGTGGTGGGCATGATCCTTCACGAATCCATTTTTATCACGGCAATTTCCGGCTTTACGGGCCTTATCCTCAGTATGGGTCTGCTGGAACTTGTAGGGCCCAATGTGGAGGTAGACTATATCGTAAACCCTTCGGTTAACTTTAATGTGGCGCTTTCCACGGTATTCCTGCTGATTCTGGCGGGTGCCGTCGCCGGATTTTTCCCGGCCTGGAGGGCGGCGAATATTCATACCATTGATGCCCTCCGGGATGAATGACAAGGTTTATGGCTACAGGGAATGGATACCAGGCGCAATGGCAGCCGGATTGTAATTTAAGAAAAGATGTTTAACAGAGACCGTTGGAAAGAGATCCTTGAGGTGCTGACCAGCAACTGGTTCAGGACCATACTTACTGCCTTTGGTGTTTTCTGGGGGATCCTTATTTTGATTATCCTCCTGGCCGCAGGAAAGGGCCTGGAGAACGGCATCAAAGCCGATTTCGGGGATATTGCCACCAATACCATGTTTATGTGGTCCCGCAATACCACAAAGGCCTATAAGGGAATGCCCAACAACCGCAGCTATTCTTTCAAGCTCGAAGATGTCGAAGCCATCAGGGACCAGGTTCCTGGCCTCCGGTTTGTCTCCCCGAGAAACCAGCTCGGCGGTTTCATGGGTGCCAACAATGTGGTCCGGGGCATCAGGACCGGCGCCTTCAATGTCTATGGCGACTACCCGGAAATCATCAACCAGGACCCGATGACCATTACCTCCGGCCGTTTTATTAACCATAATGATATTAAGGCCAAAAGGAAGGTTGCCATTATTGGGGAAGGGGTCAGGAGCAGCCTGTATGCCCCGGGCGAAACCGTGGCAGGCAGTTATATTAAGATACAGGGGGTTAATTTTATGGTGGTGGGGACCTATAAGAAAAAGACCAACGACGGAGACGGGGAAGAGGGGCAGAAGCAGATTTTTATCCCTTTTACCACCTTTTCACAGGCCTTCAACAAGGGTAACGATGTAGGCTGGATGGCTATCACAGCCGCAGACGGCGCCTCCATCAGCGAGCTGAAGGACCGTATTATTTCCATTGTTAAGGACAACCGGAAGATACACCCGGATGATACCCGGGCCGTGGGATACTTTGACCTGTACGAACAATACAACCGCGTTGAAAGCCTGTTCGGAGCAATGAAGGTCATCGCTTACTTCGTGGGAATCCTGGTCCTGCTTTCGGGCATCATCGGGGTGAGTAACATCATGCTGATCGTGGTCAAGGAACGCACAAAGGAGATCGGTATCAGGCGGGCGCTGGGTGAAGACCCCTGGTCTATCAAGAAACAGATCCTTATGGAGTCGATTTTCCTTACCCTGATCTCCGGGATGACGGGTATAGTTTTCGGTGCCCTCTTCATATACGGGGTGAATTCCCTCCTCGAAATGAACGGGCCTGTGGACATGTTTATCAACCCCAGCGTTAGCCTGGGGGTAGTCAGCGGGGCCATGATGATCCTTATAGTATCCGGGCTGCTGGCGGGTTTTATCCCGGCACAGAGTGCCATCCGCGTGAGGCCTATAGAAGCCCTTAGGAATGAATAGGGAGGAGGGCCTGTTGGATCATCAATGCATCAATTCAATCAATTGGAAACGAAGAACATCAGAAAAATAAACTGACATGAAAAAATCAATCACTTTAACAATTTTACTGGGAATCCTCCTCGCATTTGGAGGGTCTATGTATTATTTATACTCAAAGAATGCCGAAGACCCGGTAGTATACGCCACGGAAAAACCCGAAACCCGTACGGTAATTAACAAAACGGTTGCCACAGGCAGCATCCTGCCCCTGGAAGAAGTATTGATAAAACCCAATATTTCGGGCGTTATCGAAGAAGTCTTTGTAGAGGGCGGCGATTTTGTTAAGTCGGGCGACCTTCTTGCAAGAATAAAAGTGGTGCCTAATCTCAATGCCCTGAACGATGCGAGGATTTCGATAGAGGAGACGAAAATTGCCCTGGACGACCAGTTGCGAAACTTTGAACGCCAGACCAGCCTGTTCGGGAAAGGGGTTATTTCAAAAGTTGAACTGGAAAGGGCCAAGCTCAGCTATGATCAGGCAAGGCAGGCCTACCAGGCGGCCAACAAGCGCTTCGACATCGTGCGTACCGGGACCACGGCAGGTTATGGCAAGGAGGCCAATACCCTTATCCGGGCCACGGTGAGCGGGATGGTACTCGAGGTTCCCGTGGAAGTGGGCAACCAGGTAATTGAAAGCAACAATTTTAACGAAGGAACCACCATTGCGGCCATAGCAGATGTGGATCGCATGATCTTCGAAGGGAAGGTCGACGAGTCTGAAGTGGGCAAGATCAGGGAAGACCTTCCGCTCGAAATCACCGTGGGGGCCATAGAGGAAAAAGTTTTCGATGCGGTGCTCGACTATATTGCGCCTAAGGGCAAGGCCGAGAACGGAGCCATCCAGTTCGAGATCAAAGGAACCTTGAAGAAGCAGGACTCGGTATTTATCCGTGCGGGCCTCAGTGCCAACGCCTCCATCATCCTCGGCCGCGCAGATAGCGTCCTGGCCGTGAAGGAAGCCCTGGTACAATTCGACAAGGATAGCAGGCAACCCTATGTGGAAGTGGAAACAGGCGAGCAGCAGTTTGAAAGAAAGGACATAGAACTTGGGATTTCGGACGGCATTTATGTTGAGGTGAAATCGGGAATTGGTGCAGATGACAAGATCAAGGTTTGGAACGAAATCGCCCCTGAAACGGCCGGAAACTAAACCTTTTCATTTAAAATAATACTAATTTTATGTAACATTATGGGCTTGTTCCAGTCCTATTAACAGGATGGTGGGGACACAGAATTATTTTGTACACCGGAAGCCTGGCCTGCTTGCAGGGCCAGGAAAAAATAAAAAGCATGATTGAGATAAAGAATTTGCATAAATCCTATAAAATGGGCAGTAATGTGCTGCATGTGCTAAAAGGGATAAATTTTAAGGCAGAAAGCGGGGAGCTCGTAGCCATAATGGGATCGTCCGGCTCCGGCAAATCCACCCTCCTGAATATCCTCGGGATGCTCGACGAGGCAGATTCAGGCGAGTATACCCTTGATGGGGTGCCCATAAAAAACCTTAGTGAGACCAAGGCAGCCAAATACCGGAATAAATTCCTCGGCTTTGTTTTTCAGTCCTTCAACCTTATTAATTATAAGAGTGCGGTGGAAAATGTCGCCCTTCCTTTGTATTATCAGCGGATGCCACGAAAGGAGCGGCACGAAAAAGCCATGAAATACCTGGAGCAGGTAGGCCTGAAAGACTGGGCTCACCACCTGCCGGGAGAACTTTCGGGCGGGCAGAAACAAAGGGTGGCGATTGCGAGGGCGATGGCGGCCGAGCCCAAAGTGCTGCTGGCGGATGAACCCACCGGTGCATTGGACAGTACAACCTCCTATGAGGTCATGGACCTGATTCAAAAGATAAATGATGCGGGGAATACCATCCTGGTGGTTACCCATGAGGAGGATATTGCCCATATGTGCAAGCGCATCATTCACCTGAAAGACGGGGTGATCGTACAGGATGAGAAAGTAAAGCAGGTAAGAGTC
>Ga0209347_1001837_pt1 | contig 31146 bp, 22 predicted proteins | sample AutmiccommuBRH23_FD_187382 | JGI IMG/M metagenome (GOLD analysis project Ga0209347, IMG submission 187382) | Deep subsurface microbial communities from Mt. Terri, Switzerland - Autotrophic microbial communities BRH/23 (SPAdes) (version 2) | ecosystem: Environmental > Aquatic > Deep subsurface >...
TTTTCCAGAAGCTCAAACAGTTTCGGCGTATCGCGACCCGCTATGAAAAACTGAAGCGAAACTATCAGGCCATGTTGGAGTTAGTGTGTTCAATTATTTGGCTGGACTGATTGTTAACACCCCCTAGGCGCAGCTATGGTTTTCGCAACACTAGCCGCTGTGCACCCTGATACCGATCTATTGCCTGCCGTGGTAATCTCTGGCTCGGGCTTCAGGGCAGTGCCAACCCGAAGAACCGATACAAATACTCATCTCAGGTAGTCGATGAAACTGTTGCGCGTAAAACTCCGACCCCCGGCTGTCCAAGCAGATCTGACCCACAGACCGGGGTTGGCAAAGCGGCTTGATGAGGCGCAGCGCGCCCACCTTACCCTGATTACTGCTCCCGCCGGGTTTGGCAAATCCAGTGTGCTGATGCAGTGGTACCGTCAGCTTCGGGAGCAAGGCACACACACCTGCTGGCTGACTCTCGATAAAACCCTTGGCGATGCCGCCGACGTATTGGCCTACCTGTTGGCTGCAGTGCGCAATGGCGAAAGTGGCAACCCTCATGACCCTGGCAACCTGCTTTACAGTGAAGCGCTCGCCTCGACGGATTACCTGCTCGAACTATTGCTGGAATGCCTGGAGGAACAGGAAGGGTCAAGCTATATTTTTCTCGATGATTTCCATCTGCTTGGCAGCGAGGCTGTTGCCGCCATCAGCAGCCTGATCGAACAGGCACCTGCTGACAGTCATTTTATTATCGCCAGCCGCACCACCCCCGAATTGCCACTAGCTCGCATCCGCTCACTGGGCGAGCTGGCAGAAATCGACGCACAGGACCTGAAATTCAGCCTGGTGGAAACACGGCAGTTTCTCGACAACAACATCCCCGCCGCCATTCAGGAAGAGGAACTGAAATCCCTGGTTGAACAGACGGAGGGCTGGATTACCGGTCTCAAACTCGCCAGCCTCGCTCTGCGCAGGGGTGTAGCAGCAGAAATGCTGCTCAGCACTGTCAGCGGTCGCAACCGCACGGTGGCAGATTATTTCAGTGAGGAAGTGCTGTCGCCACAGAACAGCGCGATTCGCGACTTTATGATAAAAACCTGCATTCTCGAGCGTTTTTGCCCCGATCTGTGCAATGCCGTGACTGGCGAAAGCAACGCGCGGGAAATGATCAACGAGGTCGAAAGCAAAGGACTGTTTTTGTTTCAGCTTGACGAGGAACGCCACTGGTACCGCTACCACCATTTGTTTGCCAGCTACCTGATGCGGCAGCTGAGTGAATCGAGCACCTTGCTGAAAAACGACCTGCACCGCCGCGCCAGCCAGTGGTTTCGCGATGAAGGCTATTTTACCGAAGCCATGGAACACGCCCTGCAATCCGGCGATATGGACTACGCTGCCGCTTTGCTCGAAGAAAGCTGCCAGGATTTCACCTACAGCGGCAATATCCGCCAGGTGGCGTCGTTTGCGGCAAAAATACCCGGCGCGATTCTCAACCGTTATCCGCGCACACTGCTGACGCTGTCCTGGTTTCACACCCGCGGTATGCGCTTTGAAAAAAGTGAGGAAATTCTCGCCACCATACAACAGCGTATTGATGAGATGGACGCCGCTCAAACACTCCCTGAGGTGCAGATTCGCGAATTGCGCTATCTGCTGTTGCATCGGCGCATGCTGCTCACCTCGGCGCGCGACGATGTTGTCAGCCTCGAAAAACAGTGTCACCAGCTGCTCGACGATTACCCGGAAATGACCCACCCCTACATGGTAGGCACCACCTATTGCCACCTGCTGCTGTCGCGCCGCGAGCAGTACAAGCTCGATGACCTGGAACAGCTGTGGCTGTCGGTGAAAGGCGTGGAAAGCCGCTCCCCCTACGCTTTTCTGGTGCCAGCCCTGCGCGCCGACCTCGGCCCCTCACTGTTTTTTGCCGGCAAAACAGATGCTGCGCGTCTGGCTTTGCAGGAAGGTCTTGACCTGGCGACACGTCATGCCGGGGGGCGCGCCGCCATCGCCGCTATCGCCGCCCTACCCCTGGCGGAACTGGTTTATGAAAGCAACGAACTGCAACGTGCGGAAGAACTGGTCAGCAATGCCCTGCCCTCGGCGCGCAAAATGGGCTACATCGACCAGCTGATGCCCGGCGTGCTGACTCTGGCGCGACTGCGCCGCGCCGCAGGCAATTCTGTTGAAGCGATGAATGCGCTGGATGAAGGCATGGTGATTGCCCTGGATCGCAACCTCGACCGCTTTCGTCTCGGCCTTATCAACGAACGCATCAAGTACCTGGTGCAGGATGGCGACATCAGCGCCGCCATCAAATACGCTAAAAATACCCAGATCATCGACATCAGTGCCGAACCTCTGCCCCAGACCGGCATGACTACCCGCGATGAACTGGTGGCCAGCAGCTGGGTGCGCATCGCGCTTGGCAAGAAGAACCTTGGCCCCGCCTTGCACGTCGCCAAACACTGGCGCTCGTTTTGCGCCAAACGCGGCGCCATCCGCTCACTGGTGCGCTGGAACCTGCTGTATGCCCAGCTGTATTTTCTCGATGGCCAGGAAAGCGAAGCCCAGCGCCCTCTGCGCGAAGCCCTTACCCTGGCCAGTGCCAGCAGCCTGCGCCGCAGCTTTATCGACGAAGGGGCACTGATAAAGACACTGCTCACCAATGCCTATGATATTCGCCCGGTGACATCAGAACCTGCAGAGCTGTTTGCCAGTGAACTCCTGCAGATTTTTGCCGGCGCTCCCGATACGTCAATGCTGGGCGATGATGATCATTCAGCGCTCGACGGCCCCCAGGAAAATCTCACCAACAATGAACTGAAAATTCTCACCATGGCGGGGCACGGCCTGCGCAACAAGGAAATCGCCGGCAAATTGGGCATGACCGAAGGTTCGGTGAAATGGTATATGCAGCAGATCTACGACAAGCTCGGCACCCGACCGCGCACCCGCGCCATCGACAGGGCGCGCAAGCTGGGGTTGATTCCCTAGGGTCTGTTGAGGTTTGGGCATCACCGCTGTTGCCCCTGAAAAAGCGCCAGTCGATACCAAAGGGCACACTGGGCGCGAGGAACGTGGTTTGGTCATTCCAAATGAGTGAGGGCCTGCCCCGCGAGCGCAGCGAGTGCCTTGGGTACGAGCAACGACGAATGGCGCTTTTTCAGGGGCAACCCGCAGGGCTGGTGCTATTTTTGCGCCCAGCGTCGTTATCAGTCGCTTATGTAGTCCCACTACACTGCGCTCCTTCTGCCTCGCTGGATCGCAAAAATAGTATCAGCAGCGGCGATGCCCAAACCTCAACAGACCCTAGAGAGAGGGGACAATATTGATGCGGTACGTTTTATTCGAGAGTGCGTTCCTGCTGAGCTTGTCGAAGGGATTCTACCCCGCTTTTATCCTCCCCTGAAAACCGAACCAGCTGCGGCTTCAGGCTCATCCCATACTGGAGAGTCTTTTCGTTGATAACAGTTATCGTTTCTATTAGTATTACCTCCTTCACCCATATCCGAACCAACAAATCCGAACCAAGGAGTCTCACCTAATGAGCGCATGCCCTACTTTCTTTCCGCGACAGCGCCTGGCTTATGCTGTAGCAATGGCTTTGTTACCCGTTGCCACCCTTGCCCAGGTTGATCGCGAGAGCAGCACGCCCATGCCAGTGATCGAAGTGGTGGGCAAGCAACTTGAAGATGTGTCGCGGATGACCGGATCGGTGGTGCTCGTCGACCGCGAGCAGCTGGAGCTGATTCAGCCGCTGTCTACCGAAGACGCCCTCCGCCGTCTTCCGGGCATTAACGCCAAAAGCGAAGAGGAAAGCGGCGTTGTCTCCAATATCGGCATTCGCGGCCTGTCTGCCAGCGAGTCCAAATCGCTGATCCTTGAGGATGGTGTGCCAGTGGCACCCGGATTGTTTATCGGCAATGAGCGCTACTTCAACCCCCGCATCCAGCGTATGGAAGGCATTGAAGTGCTCAAGGGGTCGGCGTCTTTGCGCTACGGCCCCTCCACCATCGGCGGCGTGATCAACTACCAGACCAAGACTCCGGATGATGGTGTACTGATCTCCGCGCGAGCGGGCTCATTCAACACCCGCGAGGCCACTGTTGAAGCGGGCGGGCGCACTGAATCCGACGACGCCTTCGCCGGCATTGTCGCCACCCATGCTGACAGCGACGGTTTTATGGATAAGGGCTATGAAATGACCGACATCATGGCCAAGGCTGGCATGCGCTTCAGCGATACCCACTCGGTGGGCTTGAAGTTTTCCTGGCATGAAAACGACGCCAATATTTCCTACCGTGGCCTGTTGCTGGAAGATTACCGCGACGGGCGCAGCTACAACCCGGCGCCGGATGACTGGTTCCTCAGTGACCGCACCGGCTTCGATGTCACCCACGAGTGGACCCTGAGCGACAGCGCCACCCTCAAGACACTGGTGTACTGGAGTGAGGTAACGCGCGATTACTGGCGCTATGGCGTCAACACCTCTGCCTCCAACGCCGCCGGGCGCTGGGTCTACTCCGACAACTTGACGGGCAATAACCGCTCCTTCGAGCGCTATGGCATCGAATCCCGTCTGACCGTTGATCACAGCATGTTCGGCTTTGAGAATCAGGCCGAATTCGGCTTGCGCTACATGGAGGAAGAATCCGACGACACCCGCATCCGCGCCACCCGCGCATCCGACCGCACCGGCACCAACGACCGTCATATCATCGATTCTGCCGACAGCATCGCCGGTTATGTGCAAAACCGTTTTGCCATTACTGAGCGGCTGGCGGTAACCCCCGGCCTGCGTATCGAATCCTACGAGCAGGATCGCCGGGTATTGACCGATAACAACGCCTCGGCATCCACCACCAATACCGAGTTTTTGCCTGGCGTAGGCGCCACTTTTGAGTTGACCGAGTCGGCGCAGCTGTATGGCGGGGTCTACAAAGCCTTTTCACCGGCTTCCAACGGCGTGGCACTTGACGGCCTCACCGACCAGAAGCTGGATGGTGAACGCTCGGTCAACTACGAGATGGGTATCCGCGGCATCGAAGGACCACTCACCTATGAGGTGGCCGCGTTCTCTATGGATTTCGACAACCAGGTGGTGACTGGCAACAGCGACCCCAACCTGTCTCAATCCAATGCCGGGGAAACACGTCATCGCGGCATGGAGCTGGTACTGGGTTATCAACTGGGCGGTGGTTTCAGCATCGACGGCAACGCCACCTGGGTGCCATTGTCGGAGTTCCGCAGCGGTGACAATCGCGGCAACCGCTTGCCCTACGCACCCAAAATCCTCGGCAACCTGGCACTCAACTACAGCGCTGGCCCCCTGAGTGCGGCGCTGACAGCCCATCACCGCGGCGAACAGTATGGTGACCCCACCAACCGGGAAGATATTCCCACCAATGCCGCCAGTGGTATCTGGGGTGGCGAATTACCGGCCTACACCGTGGTGGATCTGCTGGCTCAGTACAAATTCAGCAGCAAGTTGACGCTCTTTGGCGCGGTGAAAAATATTGCCGACAAACGCTACATCACCGGTCTGCGCGAAGGCATATACGTCGGTCCAGACCGTTCTTTCGAGGTGGGATTTCGCTACCACCTGTGATCAGGAGACTCGCCAGGAGTCCGCATAACGGCATCCCTGCACAATTCACTACCTAACGCTTGGGCACAAACCCGGAAGACCGACTTGAAAAACTCAAGTCGGTCTTCGCGTTTATTCTGAAAGCTGACGGCAAAGCCACGCTACTCTGCTTTCAGGCTGCACGCTACAGGCTCAGATCGACGGTACAGAACCTGTCACTCAAGTATCCGCCCACCATCCACGGTGAGCGTTTCACCCACCATATAAGCGGATAGCGGCGAAGCGAGAAACAGCGCCACATTGGCGATATCCGCGGTCTCCCCCAGGCGCCCAAGAGGAATTTTTTGCAGGTTGGCGGCAAGTTTCTCGGGGTTTTCCACTGTGTATTTTGTCAGCCGGGTATCGATCAGCCCCGGCGCTATACCGTTCACCCGCACACCCTCCCGCGCCCAGGCCTGGCCGAGAGTGCGGGTCAAACCAAAGGCGCCGGTTTTGGAGGCATTGTAAGCGGGGTTTTCCGGTGTGGAGTGGAAAGCTGCAGTGGAGGAAATCACCACTACTGATCCATTGTCGCTGGCTTTCAGGAGCGGGAAAAACTTTGCGCACAGGCCCATCAGACTGATCAGATTCACATCGATGACCTTGCGAAAATTGACGGGATCAAATTCCTGACCATCGTAAAAAATAATTCCCTGCGACAGGACCAACACATCGAGCTGGTCAAAAGGCGGAACAAAACTGTCGATGGCATCGAGACTTGCGACATCGAGCTGGCTGTATTCAAGGCCCTCAAGATCAGACCCGGATTCTCCCTGGTAATCTGCCGCGCAACTGCGGGTGCCAGCCACAAAAACCCTGGCACCCTGGCGGCGAAAACCCTGAGCAATACCGTTGCCAATACCGCTGGAACCGCCCACCACAAATACATTCTGACCGCTGAAATCCAGGGGATTTTCCATTTCAGATTTTTGCATTCTTACCTCAGTTCCTCCTGCAATGGCGTGTTGCGAATATCCTGGCGAAATAAAACCCGGCTGAACTGATAGACCGGTACCAGAACCAGGCACAATCCGCCGACAACAATCAGCACCGATAGCCCGATATAGCGCTCATCCTGGAACAGATGATCACTGAGCAGTGCGGGCAACAGCGGCCCCAGCGTCAGTGACACCAGATTGAGCACAAACAGATAGGTGGCCGACACCTGCGCTCGCAACTGGTTGGGCAGCATATTCTGCAAGCCCGCAGGCCCCGCCGTCATCATCAGGGAACAGGAAAACAGGGACACCCCTACAGCAATCAACTGCCAGTAAGGCTGGGCATGGAACACCAGGGCCATCACCACAGACAGCGCCACACCGATCAGGGATAAAAACGCCACCAGTATCGGCGCGTCATCGACGCCTTTTTTCCAAAAATAATCACACAGCATGCCACCGGCAATGACGCCAATACTGCCAAAGATAACCATCACAATTCCGAGAGATAAACCAATATCTCCCTGGGACCAGCCAAACTCGCGGATAAAATGGGTCGGCACCCACGACAACAGTGCGTAAAAAATAATGCTCTGCAAGGTCATGCCGACAAAAAAACCGAAAAACCGCCGCCAGCGCCGCGCCACAAAACTGATGGAATCCGCGATGGATAGCTTGTCAGTGCGGTGACCCGTCAGCTGATAGCGCCTGGCGGGCTCCCGCACCAGCAACACAAACAGTACAGCCAGCAAAATGCCGGGCAATCCCACCAGCATAAAAACAATGCGCCAGTCGGCAAATCCCGCCACCAGCGCAGGTAACTGATCGCGGATGGCGGGAATGGCATCAATCAGTACGCCACCGATTATCAGCGCCAAACCCGCACCCACATAAATGCCGACGTTGTAAATGCCCACCGCCGTACCGATCCGCTCCCTCGGGAAATAATCACTCATCAGTGAATAGGCCGAAGGCGACAGCGCCGCCTCGCCCACACCTACGCCCATACGCGCCAGGAAAAACCCGAAAAAGGTTTTCGGCAGGCTGCACAAAAATGTCATCAGGCTCCAGACGGTAATACCGATGGCAATGATATTGCGGCGGTTGCTGTAATCCGCGAGGCGGCCAATGGGCAATCCTGCCAGGGTATAGAACAGGGCAAAAGCCAGCCCCTGTAGCAGGCCAATCTGGCTGTCGGAGATGGCGAGGTCGTCTTTTATTGGCTCTACCAGCAGTGACAGAATCTGGCGATCGACAAAGGACAGGGCGTAGGCCACCATCAGCATCAGCACCACAAACCAGGGGTAAACCCCTGCTCTGGTTTTAGCGCTATTGGTTTCATCCTGAACGGGTGAGGTCATCATTATTATTCCGTCACTCTCAGTGTACTGGATTGCTGTCAGTCAAATTGCCACAACTCGTCAATGGCAGCGGCAAAGCGGCTCGATACGCTGTAGATGGCTTCTTCGGTCTGGGTGCCATCGGGCACCACCACCCACACCATGCCGTAGAACAGGTTGATGCGATACAGCTCCCAGGCTTCATCAAATGACGGCGCTACAACCCCGTGGCTGGCGAGTTGTTCCAGGTAATAACGCAGCAATTCTTTTTCATGATTGCGACGGTCTTCAGGCGCGAGCGTCCCGGCCAGCATGTAGGCCACATCCCAGATCCAGGGGCCACGCATCAGCCGCTGCCAGTCGAGCAGGCCCACCCGGCCATCGACAAAATACATATTGCCGATATGGGGATCGCCGTGCAGCAGGCATTCCGGCAGGGTATCGTTGACGGCGAGCAGGCGCTCGATACCGCTCCACACGCGCTCGCGATTTCGCAGTGCGGTGGGAACACCCCGTGAACGCTCCATGGACATGGCCCGGTTCCAGCTTTCCGGCTGCATCAGTCGTTCGATCACACCATCTTCCTTGAGGGAACCGCCGCGCTTGCCGAGGATGTCCAGTTTGGGGCTCTGCCACCACAGGGCGTGGTAGCGGGCCTGTATTTCCAGCACATCGCGCACCATCGCTGCCGTCAAAGGCGTTGCCGGATCGCCAAAACTGGCGTTGGCGGCAAGCAGATCCTCAATCAGCACCACGCCATCGGCGGCAAAATAACCCTTCGGGCTGCGTATGTTTACCTGCGGGCTGATATCGCGATAAAACAGCGTTTCGCGCTCAAAGGCCGCATGAATATTGCGGCTGTATTCGTGAAACGGCCCCTTGATCCACATCGTGGGCGGCAAACGGTGGCGGTGCCCGGCAGCGTTGTAATCGAGTAACAGACGCAACTTGGCGCCGGTGCCGTAGATCTCGCTGCCGAAATAAACGGATTTGACTTCGGTGCCCGGGTAATTCACCGACAGCGCCTGGGTCAGCCATTGGGCGGTGATGGTTTCCCGTGAGTCAGGAGTGGCTATGGAGTCGTTTGACAGGTTTGTCATGATGGTCTCCGTTATTATGATTTAGCGGTACAAACAGCAACTTACACAGTGGCTTCCGCAGTGACAGACACAGGCTAGCCCACCATCTCATTCCTCCCACCTCACTAAAGATAGCCGGATCAAATCATTGCAGGGCCGTCCGGATGGCGACAGTCAGGCCTGATCCGAAAACCCTTTTCCTGAAGCACGGCTGACTATTGACTACACTGCATCGACTACATTGCAGCTATAACAAAAAAGGAACACCCCCATGACAGCGGAAAAAACCCTGGCTCAGTGGCTTGTCACCACCCGCTTTGAAGACCTGCCGCCGCAGGCGGTGGAACAGATGAAGCTGCTGGTCAAAACCATTATCGGCACCACGGTGGCGGGCGCCACGGCAGAGGGCTGCGCCGAGGTGATCGACCAGGTGCGCGACTGGAGCGGCAAACCGGAAGCGACGATCCTGATCCACGGCGGCCACAAGGTACCGGCCCACAATGCGGTGCTGGCCAACAGCATCATGGCCCGCGCCCTCGATATTTGCGACGGCATGGCCCCCGGCATTCATATCGGCACCAGCGTGGTACCGGTGGCACTGGCCATGGCGGAGACAACAGGCGGTTGTAGCGGCGAGGAATTTATCACCGCCCTGGCACTGGGCTGTGAACTGACTGCCCGCATCAGCGCCATCGCGGAATACGACGGCTTCGATCCCACCGGGACCGGCACCGTGTTTGGCGCCACCGCCGTGGCGGGCAGGCTGCTGGGCCTTGATGCTACACAAATGCACCACGCTCTGGCGCTAGCCTTCAATCGTGCAGCGGGCAGTTTCCAGAGTAATATCGACGGCTCCCTCGCGGTGCGCTTTATCCAAGGCTTTGTCTCGCAAAATGGCGTGAGTTGCGCGCAGCTGGCCAAACGGGGTATCACCGGCCCCGATAATTACATCACCGGGCTGTACGGTTACTACCACCTGTTCTGCAAGGACAAACGCGATGACGCCACCCTGGTGGACGATCTCGGCAGTCGCTGGAACATGTACCAGATGGGTTTCAAAAGTGCGCCCAGCTGCGGCTGCACCATCGCCCCCACCGATCTGATCCTGCAGCTGGTGCGTCAGCATCCTGTCGATGCCAGCAATGTGGAACAGATTGATATCACTGTAGGACCGCCGATCTACAACCTTACCGGTCACGATTTTGTGGTGGGCGATAATCCCACCGTCAACGCCCAGTTTAATATCCAGTACTGCGTCGCCAATGGCCTGCTGCGCAAGGCGGCCAAGCTGGAGCACTTCGATCCGGCCCAGGTCACCGACCCGGCTGTGCTGGCACTGACAAAGCGCATAAAAGTGCACTGCGATAACAGCCGCATCACCGAAACCACCCTGGTGATTACCACCCGCGATGGTCAGGTCTACAGGGCCGAGACATCAGGCCCCAGCGGCTTCCCACCCTTCCCCCTCAGCGAGGAACAGCACCGCGAACGCTTCGAGGACAATATGGGTTACGGCGGCAAACCACTGCCCGCAGAGAGTGTCGACGCCCTGCTAACACTGGTGGCGGAACTGGAGAAAGTGGACGATGTGCGCAGCTTGGTACCGCTGCTGGTAGCCAATTAATCATCAAGGGCGTTGATGTTTGGGCCGGAGAAACCCTGCCAGCCATGCGTCTGTATAGCGACAGGCTGTCCGTAATCCTACGGCACTTCGGCTTGGCAAGGTGTACAAACACCGGTAGCCTGAATCACCGTAAGAACCTCTATCGCATGAACGACCTGGTACGGCATCGCAACAGCCGCAACACGACACCACAATAATCAGAGGACCGTCTCAATGGCCAGGGACAATAAACGAATCGCTACAGCGCTGCTTTTCACCCTCAGCGCGCTGACCACCCACCTTTTGCATGCAGGAGAAAACACCATGAGCGCATCCACCGAACTGGAAACCTGGGGCAATTTCGTCGACAAGCTGCGCCCGCTGGAGCAACGCATTCTCGAGCGGATTCCCGAGCGCTTCCGGGATGATCCGCAAATCCGCCAGCAGGCCTATCGCCTGCTGTTGATGGCCACCGCGCGCACCTCCATTGACGCCCTGGTGGGCGATCGCAGGTACCCGACATTTGTGCCCGAGATCAATATCGCCATCAACCTGTTCCAGCCCAATGCCGACACCATTTACAAAAGCGCCCTGATCGAGCCGGACGGGGTTTACCGCATCACCGGCAACCGCGGCACTATTTTGTTTGCCAAGCTGGGCCAGCTCGGCCCCGATATGCTGCGCACCGGGCAGGGTTCTGCGCCGCTGTCATATCTTGATCTCGACGATGTGGCCGACAAGGATGGTCACTTCAGCGTCATCATCAGCCCCAAAAAACCCGATGGCTACGACGGCCACTGGTGGGAACTGAATCCCAAGGCCATCAAACTGATGCTGCGCCAGGTGGGTTACGACTGGGCCAACGAGATTGATACCAGTATTGCCGTCGAGCGCCTCGATACGCCTGCCGCCAAACCGCGTCTCAGCGCACAGCAGATGAGTGATGCCCTGGAAGAACTGCCCACCATGATCGGCAATGCCTCCACCTTTTTTGTCGATCATGTCGAAGCCCTGCGCAATGAAGGCTATATCAACAAGCTCAAGGTCTTTGACGTGAGCCAGATGTCAGGCCTGGTGGGTCAGTCCTACTACGAAGGCGCTTACGATATCAGTGACGACGAAGCCCTGATCGTGTCGGTGAAGGTGCCCGATGTCTGCAAGTACTGGTCGCTGATTCTCACCAATGACCTGTACGAAACCATCGACTGGTACAACAACCACAGTAGCCTCAACGGTGCCCAGGCCAAACTCGATGACGACGGTTATTTCCGCGCTGTGATTTCAGCCAAAGACCCCGGCGTACACAACTGGCTGGACACCGCAGGTTTTGACAGTGGCGCCATTCAGGGCCGCTGGCTCGATTGCTCCGGCACCCCCATGCCTGAGATACAGAAAGTCGCCATTGGCGACGTGAAAAAACACCTGCCCGCCACCACTGCCATGGTCAGCCTTGAAGAGCGCGAAGATATCATCCGCGCTCGCCGTGCTGCCTTCCAGCAGCGCAAGCTCTGGTAATGGCACTTGCCCCGCCGTCTCTAGTCGGCGGGGCAAGGTGGGGCCGGGAAATTACCCGGCTCTTTTGGCAACACCAGGGATGAGTCCTGTTTCAGCATTCAAAATCAGACTAGAATCGGCCTCTTGTCCGAAAACAGAGCCGATGCCATGAAAACCGATCGCCGCGTGGATAAAACCAACAAAGCCCTGCGCAAGGCTATCTCTGAACTGATAGAAGAAAAACCCTACGAGGACATCACTGTCACCGAGCTGGTGGAGCGGGCCAATATTGCCCGCTCGAGTTTTTATGCCCATTTTCGCGACAAGGATGATCTGCTGCTGAGCGGTTTTCAGGAAATCGGCGTGATGACCTCGGACGATATTTTTACCGAATCCGGCGACGACACCTACCCCAACTTTGCCATCGTGCTGTTTCGCGGTGCGGAAGAGTGGCAGCTGATGGCCAAGGCGTTTCTCAATCTCGATTCCGCCACGGTGGCATCACACCACATGCGCAACATGCTGGTGATCCAGACCCGCGACTGGCTGCGCAAGCACAGCGACGGCAGCATGTCGGACAAGGAGATGGAGGCCATCGTCCACTACCTGGCCAGCGCCCTGCTGGGCCTGCTCACCTGGTGGGTCCTCAATGATTTTCCGTTCAGTGCCGATTACATGAGCAACAAGTTCAATGAGCTGGCGGTGGCGGGGTTGCAGGGGGTGGATGGGGTGAAGGTTTGAGAGCTGCGTTGAGTTTCACGTAACACGTTTCACGTTGCACGTAAAAGCAGCGGTTGTTGGTTTCTGGTGACTATTGATGCGGTACGTTTTATTCGAGAGTCCGTTCGTGCTGAGCTTGTCGAAGCACTGTCGCCAGGCCTTCGACAGGCTCAGGCCGAACGGTATTCACGTTTAATTCGTGCCGGATCAATAACTGAAGTATTCGACGGTGTTTATCCCACGCATAAAAAAGGAGGGCCAAGCCCTCCTTCTTCGTTTCTACCTCCCATGCGTAAACATGGGAAAACTGCCGCTTTACGTGCAACGTGAAACGTGTAACGTGCAACTCAAAACTCAGTCCCCAGCAGCCGTCTGCGCCGCCACATACCCAAACGTCAACCCCAGCCCGTTGTACGAACCATGGGCCGGTTCGCGTCCGCGCCACAGCACGTTCATATCGAGGCCGCAGGCGTACAGTCCGGGAATGGGCTGGCCGCTGTCCTTGTTGAGCACGCGGGTATGGCTGTCCACTTTCAGGCCGAGCATGGTGGAGCCATCGCCGGGGAAGATTTTCACCGCGTAGAACGGACCAGTCTCGATGGGGCCAAGGCAGGGGTTGGGTCCGTGGGTGGGGTCGCCCAGCGCCTTGTCCACCAGGCTGTCGCCCTTGTGGAATTCCGGGTCTTTGCCGTCGGCGGCGTACTGGTTGTTGAGGGCGACGGTGGCGACAAGCCCGGCAGGGTCTGCGCCAATATTTTTCGCCAGCTCTTCCAGGGTATCGCCCTTGATGATGTAACCCGCCTTGAGCAGCTTGCCCAGCCGCAGGCCGCCCGGCAGCACCAGGCCCAGGCCGTACTTTTTGATGAACTTGTGATCGCAGACCAGGTGCGCAGGCACCGCGCCGGTATCGTGCATGGCGCGCCACAGGTTTACATCGGCCTCGTTGCCAAAGCGCTTGCCGGCACTGTCAACGGCGATACAGCCGGGCTTGGTGCGGTCGAGGTACACGTGGGGATATTTGCCCAGGGTGCCATCGGGTTTGTGGTACACCGACATGATGGTGTAGGCCGCGTTGCCGTGGCCGCCCTCTTCCAGCTCGGCGCCCAGGTCGATGGCGCTTTGCAGGCCGTCGCCGGTGTTGCCATCGGGCAGGAAGGAAACGTGGTACTCGGGATAGGGAATATATTTGCGGCGCCATTCAAGGCTGGCAGAAAAACCGCCGCTGGCGAGGATCACACCCTTGCGGGCGCGGATCACTTCGGTCTTGCCGTTGCGGGTAATTTCAACGCCCACCACCCTGCCGTTTTCGCTGACCAGTTTGGTCATGGGCGCGTTGTTGAGCAGGGTCACACCGGCAGCGCGGGCTGAGCGCAGCATGCGTGCAATCAGGGCGTTGCCCATGGTGAGATGGCTGCCACGCGGGTACTTGAGGCGGTCCATCGCGTAGCGACCGACCATTTTCAGCACATGCACGGTGGACGTGAAGTTTTTGCCCACGCTCATCAGGTGGGGAATATCCTCAAAGCTGACCATAAAGCCCATTGGTGCGTTGAATTCCTGCAGCGGCGGACGGATATTCAGAAAATCCTCGCGCTCCAGCAGACGGCCATCGTAGTTGACCGGGTTGAGCAGGCGACCCTTGAGCACGGCGCCTTCCACGTCCTGGTAATAATCCGGCTCGGCCTCATTGAGGGAGAATTCCACCTCGCTGTTATCGAGCAGGAAATCCAGCATCTTGTGGCCGCTGTTGACGAAAGTGTCGAGCACATCCTTGCGAACGATATCGCCCACCACGCCGGAAATATAGCTGGCCGCCGCCTCAGGTGTATCGTTGACACCGGCCTGTTTGCCAATGCGGTTGGCAGGAATCCAGATACCGCCACCCGACAGGGCCGTGGTACCGCCGAAATAACGGGTTTTTTCCACCACCATCACATCAAGGCCCGCTTTGGCAGCGGTCAGGGCCGCCGACAGGCCGGAGCCGCCGGAACCGATGATTACAATATCTTTTTCCACAGGTCACTCCTGGTTATTAGTTATCAACAAATGTCCCGGCCAGCCAGCGGGCTCGGGATTGGTAAGACAGCCGCATTGTAGCCCGAAGGCCAGCCGTTGACACCTGCAGGCTGTTGACGGCGGTTAAAAAAGGGTCTGTGAGCCAGGCTACAGACCTCATCTCTCCTCTTTACTACGAGGCATTAGCTGAAACCCATCAGGGCACAATCGGGCTATCCACACCCCAGATCAGCCGCACCGCGATGCAGGGAATGGTCACCACCAGCAGACAGCTGACATTGATCGCCACCATAAACGAACCAATCCGGGCCAGGCCATGCACCAGCCCCGCTTCAATACGGTGAACTCCCAGTTTGCGCTCATGCCACCAGTGGCCGCTGTCATCCTTTGCGGTAAACATGCACAGCAGCACAATGCTCCACAACACCAGGCTGACCGTGGGCCACACATAGGGGTACGACGCATAGGTGCCCTCGGCGTAGGGACCAAAGGAGTGGGCGTAGCCCCACCAGGCCATATTGGCGGCCTGGTGCTCGCCGTAGATGTTGTAGGCAAAAAACAGCGGGCCAGCGATCACGCTGATCAGCAACCACCTGGGTATGGCGGGGAGTTTGCCGTGCAGCCAGGTGATCAGCGTGGCGAGCAGGGTATAGATCAGAGCGAAATACCAGCCCCACGAAAAGGGGATAAACATCGGCTTGTCAGGGGTGGTGAAAGGCGTCTCACCCCAGGGCAACTGCGGAAACTCCGGGTTCCAGTACAGATAACTGCCCCAGTCCGCATAAAACTCCTGCCACGAGGCCGACATGGCGCCGAGCAATATCAGCAGGCCCAGACTCAGACGTTTCTTGTAAATACTCCACAGGCCAAAGCCCGCCAGCATCACAAAAAACAGGTTGAAACTCATGTCGTGCATGCTGGCCATATTGATGGGCGGCGTGCGGAAGGGATTTACCCGGTCGCCCAGTTGATTGGCAAACAGCGGTGAACAGAACAGGGCCAGCAGGGGGATAAAAAGCGTCAATCGCTTGAGCAGGGTCATTGTTGCCTCTCTTATTGTTGCTCTACTGTACAGCGCATCCAGTCAGCAATGCAGCCAACCGCTGGCTGGCAGCAGCAGTGTTGATCGGGATAGTCGTTAGTGCAGGCAGAGCTTACCACCCGCCATTGGCGAAGCCTATGCAGCGAAATACACACTCCCGGCAGGAAGTCCGTTATCGAACAAACAAGCTACTTTGTCTGTTGGCTGCAAGATTCGGCGGAACTAGGATGGCTGGGCAAGAGAAAGTCCTTACATATAACAGGGGATTAAACATGACCAAGATGAACGACGCTTTCGTGGCACTGAGCAAAGCCTACGCAGGCACCATGACCGACCCGTACCCACGCTACAAGGAGCTGCGTGAAAAGAATGTTGTCTATGAAGGCGATCTGGTCTCCGAGCTGGGTGTGCCCTCACTGGTGGCAGGCAGAACCGGCGACCGCAAGGTGTTCACCTTTCTAGGTCACGAAATTTGCAGCAAGGCGCTGCTCGATCCCGCCACCTACTCCAGCGTGATCTACAAGGAGGCCTTTGGCGGCGTGATGGGCGATCCCGTGATCCTCTACCAGGAAGGCGATGAGCATCGCGCCCATCGCAGCATCCTCGCCAAGATCCTCTCACCGGCAGCTCTCAAGCAGATGTCCGACGCCCACTTCAAGCCCACCATCCAGGGCATGGTCAAGGCCATTGCCAATCGCGGCAAGGGCGAGCTGATGTCCGACCTGATTCTCGATTTCCCCCTGCGGGTGGTCTACAAGCTGTTCGGTCTGCCCAACGACGACCCCGAAGCCATGGACCTGTTCAACACCCGCGCCCTGGTGATGGTGCTGGGCGGCATGTGTGACTTCAGCAAGCCCGAAGAAGCCCAGCAGCGCATTGCCAATGCCTTCAAGGCCTCAGGCGAGATCTACGACCAGATACTGGAAGTGGTTGTGGCCCGCCGCGCCGCTGGTGATACCGAAGGCAACGACCTGATTGCCCAGCTGATCCGCCTCGACAACGATGGCAAAAAACTCAGCGATGAAGAGATTGCCCAGGTCTTGCGCCCCACCATGGCCGCTGCCGGTGAAACCACCAGCCGCGCCCTGGCCAATGTCATCTCCCTGCTGCTCGAACGCCCGGCTCTGCTTGAAGAAGTGCGCAGTGACCGCAGCCTGGTCAAGGCCGCCATGGAAGAAGCCATGCGCTACGAGGGCGCTGTTTCCATCGTGCCGCGCATCACCCTGCAGGATACCGAAGTGGCCGGGGTGAAAATCCCCGCCGGTTCCGGTGTCAGCATGCTGGTGGGCGCCGCCAACCGCGACCCCGCCGTGCATGAAAATCCCGATGAATACGATATCCGTGTCAAGCGCAGCAAGCAGGCCATGTCCTTCGGTTTTGGCCACCACATGTGCATGGGCATGCCCCTGGCCAAGATCGAGATGGAAATCGCCATCAACGCCATACTCGATTACCTGCCCAACCTGCGGCTTGATCCCAAGGGCGGCTATGAAGGTATTCGCGGTATTCAGTTCCGTTCGCCTACCGCGATTCCGGTGCTTTGGGATGCGGGTTGATGCCGAGCTGACCTGAACCATAAGGCCCGGATTTCTCCGGGCCTTATGGCGCGCCCGGTATAAAATGACGTGACCGTATGGTATCGCAACACTTCGCCATCCCCTCATCAATCAAATACCTGAGAAAGACAACACTCAGTGAGTCCATCGCATAATCCCGTGGGTCAGGTTTTTCGCCGTCAAGGCTTGTAGTGCCGGAAACTGACAATCAAAATAACGAACCTTGTAAGTCAGCTGGAAAGTATGACTCTGTTTGTAATAAAACACCCTCAAGATCTGGCGCGGTTACGCCGCCTTGCCCTTGCGGCCCAGGGTTTATTGCAAAATCAGCCTTATGGACGCAACCTACCCGGGGCACGCAGGGCAATAAATCACCTGGGTTATGTTCAGATCGACACCATTTCGGTAGTGGAAAGGGCACACCATCATGTCCTGTACTCCAGAGTGCCCGGCTTTAAGCCAACCATGACCAATCAGATGTTGCTGGATGGCGACATTTTTGAATACTGGGCACACGCCGCAGCTTTCCTGCCCATTGCGGATTTTCGCTTCTCCTTACCTTACAAGCGCGCCATAAAAAGTGGCCAAATCCATTGGTATAAAAGCCCGGACAAGAAGCTTATGCGCGAGCTGTTGTCTCGCATCTGCTCAGATGGTCCACTGCGTTCCCGGGATCTTGAAACCAGCACAACCAAACGCGCCGGCTGGTGGGACTGGAAACCGGCAAAAAAGGCACTTGAACAGCTGTATATGCAAGGTGACCTAATGGTCAGTAACCGCGAAGGTTTTCAAAAGACCTACGATCTTACCGAGCGGGTACTACCTGTTAACGCCAATTCACACATGCCCAGCATGGATGAGTTTGCAGCGCATATCGTAGACCAGCAGTTACGCTGCCATGCCTTTGCGTCACTCAAGGGGCTTACTTACCAACGCCGCAATACCAAACTGCGCAGCGCGGTACAAGCCCTGGTAAACGAAAGATTATCACAACGCACTCTAGATCAAGTACAACTGAGCAGTGGCGAAGTATTTATAACTGAGGCTGGCATGCTCGACAGCCACCTTCCCAGACTGAACGACCACTTGTTGATTCTTTCGCCATTTGACAATAGCGTTATACAGCGCGAACGACTCAAAACACTGTTTCAGTACGACTTTCAAATAGAATGTTATTTGCCCGGCGCTAAACGGCGGTACGGATATTTTTGTCTGCCGCTACTTTATCGAGGTGCATTTATTGGTCGAATGGATTGCAAGGCCCATCGAAAAGCCCGACACCTGGAAATAAAATCACTGTATTTTGAACAACACAATTTTGATGAAGATTTACTGATCAGTGCATTTACAAATGCCATAACGAAATTCAGTGATTTTCAACAATGTAATACGGTAACTTTGATAAAATCTCACCCCAAACATCTAACCCAGCGATTGCGCAGTTTACTTGAATCAGAAAATATCACCCGGCAAGGCCGGGAACTTTAGTTTTGTGGACTGCTCAACGCAACTGCTCCGCCAGTTGCCTGGTCAACTCAGCTGCCGAAATTTCTTTACACCCTGCTGTGTTTTGCCCTGCCCATAACGGTGAGAAATCGCCACTGGCCAGGCTCTCTGCTTTGCCGCGCAACGGCGCAAGAACTGATGCCGCAAGAGGAAACGGCGGTGCGGCCGAGTTTATTGGCCCGAGCTCTCGAATCAAGCGATTGACAATCCCCCGCGCCGGTCTGCCAGTAAACAGATTGGTGATGGCGGTATGCTGTGCCTGAGCGGATTTCAAGGACGCACGATGTATGACGCTGGTAAAGGCTTCCGGACACAGCAAATAAGTCGTCCCCACCTGTACGCCGACAGCACCCAGTTTCATGGCAGCCGCCACACCGTCGGCAGAAGCAATGCCACCTGCGGCGATCACCGGCACATTCACCCTGGCAACGACCTGCGGCACCAGGGCAAAAGTGCCCATTTGAAGACTCAGGTCGTCGGAGAGGAAGCTGCCCCGGTGGCCGCCAGCTTCCGTGCCCTGGGCAATAATGGCATCGACACCGCGCGCCTCAAGCCAAAGCGCTTCCGCAACCGTGGTAGCACTGGCCAGAATTTTCGCGCCCGTGCTTTTAACCCGGGCCAGGAGTTCTGGAGCCGGCAGGCCAAAATGAAAACTGACCACCGCCGGTTTCATGTCGTCCAGTACCTCTACTGCTTGTCCACTGAGAGGTAATCGGCCTGTGCCGGAGCCAATGGGCGGCGGCTCGACTGCCAGCTCCCGATAGAAAGGAGCGAGCAACTCTCGCCAACGGGCTTCCTTCTCCGCATCCGGTTTCGGTGGCCTATGGCAGAAAAAATTCACATTAAACGGTTTCGATGTGTGTAACTGGATGGCCATGATTTCCTGTCTGATACTGTCGTTATCGAGCATGGCACAGGGTAGCGAGCCCAGCCCCCCGGCGCTGGACACCGCAATGGCCAGCGCACTGCCCTGCACCCCGGCCATCGGTGCCTGGATGATGGGCAGCTCAATACTCAACAGATCCTCAAGTGCTTTAACCATTTTCCCAGCCTCCCTTTTCCAGCCCCCTTGTTAGTAGCAGGGAATGCCTATCTCCGGCCTTCAAAAATACCCTGTTTTTACCATACCAGTATATTTGTTCAGCATAGTGTTTGATTTCGAATCCAGGTGCCCGCTGGCATGAATTAAGCACCACCCGTCGACTGAAATCCAGATTCACTATTTGTTTCTAGGGCGCCTGCCCTTGACGCAATACCGTCACCGGTTCGCCAAACACGCTCAGTGATCGGTTGGGACCAGGTCGATAACGATACTCATTGTTTATACCTCAGGTAACAGGGACTGGATTTTTACCCAGCTTTGTAACCACAGAAGGCATCCACGATGGCAAACTCAGTGAAATCCTTCCTGGACAAAAGCGCCTGGAGCTGACTCTGCATGTCCTTTACCCTAAGCGACGCTTCGTGCAACCCAAGCTGTTAAACTGTAGCGCGTTTATGCAGGCGTAGTTTGAGGGAAAATCACAATGACGGTTTACAATGCGTTGCTGCTGTTTCTGCTCATGGGCTGTCTTGCGGCAGTGCCCAGCTCCAGCGTGGCGCTGGTGGTGATCCGTTCTGCGACACTGAATATTCGCAACGGAATCGCCGCGTCCTGCGGCATAGTGACAGGCGATCTGATCTTTACTCTCATGGCCATTCTGGGGCTAAGCGCTCTCGCCGACAGCATGGGCGCGTTCTTTGCCATCATTCGCTATCTCGCTGCCGGATACCTCATCTGGTTCGGTATTGGCCTGATCAAAAACACCACTGAATCCCGACTGCAACACTCGCTGACGCCGGGAGGCGGAACCGCTGCCAGCTTTATAGCCGGATTAACCCTGACCATGGGCGATATTAAAGCCATTTTGTTTTATGCCAGTTTGTTTCCAGCTTTTGTCGACATCGCAGCTCTTAGCTGGACAGACGTGACAATGATCGTAGTGATCACAGTTACGGCCGTAGGCGGTGTCAAAACCCTGTATGCACTTTGCGCCAGGAAACTACTACGGTTCAGTGGACCCATTGCAACCAGAGCCAAACCACTGGCTGGAGTGGCCATGATTGCCACGGGGGGCTACCTGCTCAGCAATAGTTGATTGCACGCCATACCAGCAACAGCGCTTGTGCAGCCAAGCAAGCGCCGTAGTGCCGCTATTTTTGCCTTGAAAGATCGAGCAATTTCTTATTGATGATTTATTGCCTCATTGAAGGACGTTATTACATTGTTCAATATCAATAGGTGAAAGCCACAGGCTACGCCCACTTGATGTTAAGTTGGCGACGTCGTGACGGTGACGGTCAACAGGCCTCGGATAACAGACGGACTACACTGTATGGGGCTGCAGGACCTTATAGTGCTGCTGGATATTATGGTGCTGCTCGACGAATTGGCCATTCGCCGGGTGTTTTGGCAAAGGCGATGGATACGCACTGTTTGACAAAACCGCTCTTTCAAAGGCTGTCGGCTCGGACGAAAAGCCTGAACAAATCGGACCAATAAAGCAGGTGGCTTCATGGAAGCGGAAATTCGTGAAATTCGTAAACATTTGGCCCAGTTTCCCCCTTTTGACGGCTTGCCGGAGGCGTTGCTGGACGAGGTGGCGACTTCGGTAGAGATCGCCTATTACAAAGCGGGCAGTTCTATTCTGGAGCAGGGTCAGCCGATCCACGCCCTGCCCTATATTCGCAGCGGCGCAGTGGAGGTCTACCGGCACAATGGTGAGCTGTACAACCGGCTGGAGGAAGGCGATATTTTCGGCCAGTTCGGCCTGCTACGCCAGCGCCGAGTGCGCTTTCCAGTGCGAGCGATTGAGGATACGTTGCTCTATCGCATACCCGAGCAGGTTTTTGATCGACTCTGTGAGCAGGACGAGAGTTTTGCCGATTTCGTCGAGCTGTCCGGTTCGCGCCTGAAAAGCACTATCGAGCAGACCCGCCGCGAAAACGACATGCTCACCACCCGCATCCGCAAGCTGATCAGCCGCTTACCGGTGATGATAGCAACCTCCGCGACCGTACAGGAGGCGGCCCGCCTGATGACTGATAGCGCCGTTTCCTCGGTGCTGTTGGTGGAACCGGCAGAGGGGCAGGACTCGGACGAGGTGTTCACCGATGAAGCTGGCCGTCAATGGCGGCTGGCGGGCATGGTGACCGACGAGGATCTGCGGATTCAGGTGGTCGCTGCCGGTGCGCCACCGGACACGGCCGTCGGTGAGCTGACCCGCCGCCGACTGGTGGCCATCCAGTCGGACGAGTCGGTCAACGAAGCCATGCTCACCATGTTGCGCAATCACATCCAGCGCCTGCCGGTACTGCACCGCCGCCGCCCGGTAGGGGTGGTGCATCTGTCGGATATCGTGCGCTATGAAACCAACAGCAGCCTCTATCTGGTCAGCAATATTTTCAATCGCAGCACGGTGCGTGACCTGTCACGGCTGGTGCCGGAAATTCGTGCCGCCTTTGTGCGCCTGGTGGACGCCGGTTCAAGCGCCCAGATGATCGGCGACGCCATGTCCAGCATCAGCCGCAGCCTGATGCGGCGCATCATCGAGCTGGCGGAAGCGCAACTGGGGCCGCCGCCGGTGCCCTACTGCTTTATGGTGCATGGCTCATTGGCGAGAAGCGATCAGTCGGTGATTACCGACCAGGACAATGCCCTGGTTCTGCACGACAGTTTCGATCCGGCACAACATGACGCCTGGTTCGAAGCCCTGGCAAAACAGGTCAGTGACGGCTTGAATGCCTGCGGCTACCCCTACTGCAAGGGGGACATCATGGCGACCAACAGGGAATGGCGCCAGCCCCTGGCCCAATGGAAGCGCTATTTCGAGCAGTGGATTGCCGAGCCGGACCCCACTCGGCTGCTGCACAGCTCCATCTTTTTCGACCTGGACGCCGTCTTTGGCGAAGAGCGGTTTGTCGAGGAATTGCAGGACCTGATAGTGGCCCGGGCGCGCAACAGCCCGCGGTTTCTGGCGGCCCTGGCGCGCAACGCCCTCAGCCGCACGCCGCCCCTGGGTTTCTTTCGCACCTTTGTGATGGAGCAGGACGGCCGGCACCACAAGGTGATCAATATCAAAAGACGGGGGGTTGCCCCGATGACTGATCTGATCCGGGTCCATGCCCTGGCCGCCGGCTCCCGTGCACAAAACAACCCGGAGCGCTTGAAGGACATCGACCAGTCCGCGATTCTGCCGGCGGGCCAGGTCGACAAGTTGCGTTACGCACTGGAGTTCATGGCCCTGGTGCGCATGCGTCACCAGGCTTTTGAGCTGAAAAACGACCAGACGGTGGACAATGCGGTCGAGCCGGACGAGATCGACTCCGCTGCGCGCCACAACCTCAAGGAGGCTTTTCAGGTGCTGAGCAACGCGCAGAATTTCATGCGCTTCCGCTATCCCAGTCCGGGGCGTTAGATGGCTGGCAAGAAACCCGACTACTCCCGGGCGGCGCAGTGGGAAAGTTATCTCGCACAACAGGCAGGGGTATGTCGCACCCCTGTACTCAAGGGCTTTTATGCCGCCGGTATCCCCCCGGCGGATACGCCCCTCGCCGAGCTGCCACTGGTGGCTCTGGATTTTGAGACCACCGGACTGGACCCGCACCGCCACGAGATTCTCAGCGTCGGCCTGGTGCCTTTTACCCTCGCCGGGATTCGCCCCGCCGAGGGTTACTATCAGGTAGTCAGACCCTCGGGGCCACTGACGGAAGAATCCATTGCCCTGCATCGCATCACCCATTCCCAGGTGGCACAGGCGCCGCCACTGGAACAGATAATCGATGAGTTGATCGGGCACTTGACCGGCCGCGTGGTGGTGGTGCATTACCGCGCCATCGAGCGACCCTTCCTGGACCTGGCAGCCACGCGCCTGTGGGGCGAGCACTGTCTGTTCCCCCTCATCGATACCATGGCGATCGAGGCGCGCTGGGAACGGGAGACCTGGTCAAAAAAAGTCAGGCACTGGCTGGGTATGCGGCCGGCGTCGATACGCCTGGGTGACAGCCGCCAGCGCTACGGTCTGCCGGCCTACTCATCCCATCACGCCAAGGTCGACGCGGTGGCCACGGCGGAACTGTTTATGGCACAGGTGGCGCGCCATTACTCCCACCAGGCGCCGGTCGGCAAACTCTGGGACTGACCCTGTTGGTGAACAATAAAACCATCAGGAGCGTGGTTCGCTCATCAGACCGCGGATTATCGCGTAGCACCCCACCAGCAGCACCAGGGTAAAGGGCAGCCCGGCCGAAACCGCCGCGGCCTGCAGCGCGGCCAACCCGCCGCCCAGCAACAGGGCGATGGCAATGGCGCCTTCGATAAAGCCCCAGAACACCCGCTGGGGCTTGGGGGCGTCGATCTTGCCACCGGCGGTGATGGTATCGATCACCAGGGAGCCGGAATCCGAGGAGGTAATGAAAAAGACGAGGACAAGGATAATGCCGACAAACGAGGTGATTTCCGCCAGGGGCAGTTGCTCCAGCATCATAAACAGCTGGAGCGACAAGTCCGCACTGGCCGCACCCTCATAACCGGCCTGCAATTGAGCGATCGCCGAGGTGCCAAAGGCTGTCATCCAAAACACTGAAACCGTGGAGGGAATCAGCATCACAGAGATCAGAAACTCCCGCACGCTGCGCCCGCGACTAACGCGAGCGATAAACATGCCGACAAAAGGCGACCAGCTGATCCACCAGGCCCAGTAGAAGGTGGTCCAACCCTGACTGAAGTTGGCGTCTTCGCGGCCGAAGGGGTTGGCCAGGAAGGGCAGCTCCACCAGATAGCTGCCCAGATTGGCAAAAAAGCCGGTGGCTATCAGCAGGGTGGGCCCCACAATGACAACGAACATCAACAGCACGAAAGCCAGCACCATATTGATTTCCGACAGCCGTTTCACCCCTTTGTCCACCCCGGCGACGATGGAGACGATCGCGATCGCACTGATCACGGCGATCAGTAACACCAGGGTGGTATTGCCGTCGCTGATGCCAAACAGGTGGTGCAGTCCCGAGGCCGCCTGCTGGGCGCCGATACCCAGCGACGTGGCCAGCCCGAACAGGGTTGCAAACACCGCCAGGATATCGATCAGATGGCCGGGCCAACCCCACACCCGCTCCCCCAGCAGCGGGTAGAAAATGGACCTTACCGTGAGAGGCAGGCCCTTGTTGTAGGAAAAAATGGCCAGGGAAAGAGCCACAACCGCATAGATCGCCCAGGGATGCAGGCCCCAGTGAAAGATAGTGGCCGCCATACCCAGGCGCAGTGCAGCCTGAGGATCGCCTTCAGCGCCACCCAGGGGCGCCCAGTCAGTGCGCACACCATTCTCGCCCGGGGTGATTCCGCCGAGGGCGGTACTGTAGTGAGTCAGGGGTTCGGAGACACCGTAAAACACCAGCCCGATGCCCATGCCGGCGGCAAAAAGCATTGAAAACCACGACAGGCGTGAGAAGTCGGGTGTGGCATTGGTGCCACCGATGCGAATGCGCCCCAAAGGTGAGAGGATCAAACCCAGGCACACCAGCACAAAGATGTTGGCCGACAGCAGGAAGAACCAGGTCATGTGAGTATTGATCCAGTTTTTCATCCCGCCGAACAGTGTGGCGAACTGCTCCGGCAACGCCAGGGCCAGGACCACGAAAGTGAGCACCACCAGCGATGACACCGCAAACACGGCGCCGTGAATATCGATATTGATACCCAGGGGGCTGGCCTGGTAGTTATCCTGGCCGATCTGGTAATCGGTGTCGATCAGGTTGGCGGCCCCTTCCGGCGCCGGTACGCCCAGCGATTCGGTCGCCGCGACCGTCGAATTGTCTGTGGCAGCGTCAGGCTTGTTAACCACGGCGTTCTCCTCAAAATTCTTGTGTTATTGAAGGCTTCAAACAGCCTCGTCCGGGCGCACCAACAGAATGGAAGCGCGGGTGTGAGCGGCCACCTTGCTGCCGTTGGCCGGCATGATGGCATCCAGATGTTTGGGCAGATGGGTGGCCATCACCACGAGGTCGGCGCCCAGATCAATAATGGCCTGCTCCAGGGTATCTTCCATATCGGCAATGGGGTCGGGACTGTTGTAGACCCGGACGGTTGGCGGGTTGGCGCTGTCCGGGGCATGGCTTTGGGCAAAGGCGTGCAGCTTTTGCTCGTATTCCTCGGGCGTACGCGCCACGGTGCCGGGTTGGGAACTGGTGACGCTGACATAACAGAGGGCGGCGCCGTAGTGGCGCGCCAGGTCCGCCGCAACAGTCAGGGATTTCTCCAGCGCGTCCAGATGAGCCAGATCCACCGGGACCATGATTTTTTTAAACATCGCACGGCTCCTTTTTCAGGTCTTGAATGCCAATTTCGAGGCTCAGAAGTAATAGCCAAAATTGATATTGAAGCGGGTGTTCCAGCCATTGTCGGCGTTGGCGCCCAAGCGATCGCCGAACGCGGTGTCGCCACCGATAAATTCATTGCCGTTGGAAAAAGCCAGGTCGTTATAGATATACCAGCCGTTGCGGGCCAGGGCGACACCGATGATAAACAGCTCGCTATCGTTGAAATCACCTTCATCCTTGATCACCGAGCTGTACTCGACATAGGGGACCACAGAATCCAGCCAGTCGATGGACGGGGTTGCGTGGGTGTAGCTGAGGGAGACCGCAGGCACCCAGGCCTTGGCGGCGGCGGTGCTGGGGAAATCATAGGCGCCGTATTGCACGAGGCGATCAGTACCCAGCCCCTGGGCCGCATCCACGTCGTACTCGTAGCGGGTTATCTGGGAGGCGAGCTTGAGGTTATTCCAGTTGTTGACCATGTGCAGCGAGGCTGCATAGTGATCGCCGTCGGACTGCGGGCCACTGCTTTTCAGTTCGCCGTACTGCAGGGAAAATCCGAGATCGGTACTGCTTTTGTCGCCACCCGTCAGGTGGTAGATACCACGCAGGTTGAGCTGGTTGCGCTCCTCGTAACCCTCGCCGGATTCGTCCACCACATCATAGGAGTAGCGGGCGCTATTGCGGCTGGATCCGCTGTACTGCCCTTCGTCGGCAACGTAATAGGCCAGATCCCAGCGCCAGTCGCCGCGCGCGCTGCTGTACTTGATGCCGAGATCCATATCATCCGACAGGCCCAGGTAGTAGTGCTGGTCGAACAGCCAGCTTTGCGAAACACCGTAGGCACCGGGGCCAAAGGGCACGCGATTGACGCCTACCTGGACCTGGCTTTGCTCGTCGATGTTGTAGCCCAGCCAGGCCGTATGCAGAAAATTGTAGCCGTCGTACCAGCGGTACTCGAGCTTGGCCACGTAGGGCCCGTTGGCGTAATCGAGATTGACGCGAAAAGTGTCGAGGGTGAAATTGCCATCCTCCTCCCAGGCGCGACTGGCTGCTCCGCTGCCGGAGGCGGGATAGTCACCAACCGTATAGTTGGCGCGGATGGCACCCCCTACTTTCAACTTGCCGAGCTGGATGGCGCTGTCGGCCTTGACCAACTTTTCCTTTTCCTCCTTCACAGCCTGGAGCTGCTGTCGAGCAGACTGCAACTCGGCCTCCAGTTGTTCAATCCTCTCCTTGAGGGCCTGTTCGCTAGCGGCCAGCAGCGGCGCGGGGGCGATAAAGATCAACAGCGTCAGGGTGGCTTTCAGCAACGAGAGTCCAGGGTTTCCCGCGCCAGGGACAGTGGTCGACATGATTTGCTTTCCCCCTGTTCGAATAAGCAAACATTCCCGGAATTGATATTGCAGATTGTTTGCGGGTCATCAGTCAGTTGGTTTTTGCATCTCACTTTAAGGCTGGCAGCTATTTCGGCATAAGTCCAGTTTGTGGGCTGCTCTCAACCAGGGCCTGGCAGCCCTGATTGGTTTGCATCTTACCTTCATACATAGAGTCCGGAGGTCGTCGGGTGTAATTTCCGCCAGCAGGCGGTTCTTGAAGGCGGGCAGGATGTCGCGGTCGATGATGTGCTTGCGCATGGACCTGGTGCTGTCAGCCATGCCGGAAATTTCCACCCACACCTCGGTGAATTCCGCGAAATTCCTGGCACGGGACAGGCGGCGTTTTTCCCGTTGTTTCTCCCGGGCGGGAGAATGTCCGTCGGCCACCGCCTTGCGGGCATCCAGCAGGTGCCCCCGCGCCAGGGTCAGGGGAAATAGCCCTGCCCGTAACGGCCCAGGGTGAGGGTTTCACGGCTGCCATTGAGACGGTAATCGTAACGAAAGGTGATGGTGCCGATTTTCGACACGGTCACATACATGCCGTATCGGTCGGCAACCTTGCAGGTGGCGCCATTGGCGCTTGAGCTTACGAAGTGCTGTATCGGTCAACCTATCAGGTTTCTCCTGTGTTTGCGGTTTGTTACCGTCAAGGGTCAGGAGCCCTGATGATGTCCCTAAGTTATTGATATCAAAAGAAGCCAGGGCGTAGTTTTACCGTCATGCCGAAAAAAGGCATGACAGTAAATGGGAGAGTCTTAATCCGGGGAATTCGCGATACCGTCGCTTTTACCGACAAATGTTCCTGCTTGCCGCCGATAGCCACCGATAGATAATGAGACGTAAATTTATATAAATCAGTAAGTTACGCCGCTTTTCCGATAGCCACCGATAGTCCCCGAAAGACGTATTTTCACTCCCACTCTATTATCAAGAAGCCTTTTTTATCTTTTATTTTCAATGGGTTATTTTCCTGATAAACGGCGATACCATGAAAAATACCATGCTCAGAAATTTCTTGTAAAAATAGTTATTTGGAACGAGCGAATGCGCCATTTTACGGCACCTCTGCAGATATCTCCCAAATCCAGCTTCATCGCCGAGACCTCTAACCCCACTTGCGCAAAAAACATCTTCAGGTAACTATAGCCCCTGCCACTACTCCGAAAGCTGGCTATCGAGAAATGTCCTTACAGTTGCCAAATCGACGACGAAACCACCCAACATTTTTTCCATTGGAGCCGAGCCACCGAACATCGGATTGTCATTCGGCGAGTGAAGCCACTGATCGCTGCACTCCTTATCGGGGAAAAGAATCTGTAACGCTCTATAAATACCCAAGATATAGCTGGCCCTTTCCAGAAAGTCCCGGGTCAATTTCGCTTTTTCCGGCTGGTTTTTCCAATTGTAGAAGGTCTTCTCGTTGCTCAGACCCAGCAGAGTCATTTGCTCGTGCCCGCTAAGATGCCACAACGCAAAAATAGTGAATATCGCTGGCAGCAAGGAACCAGACTCGATGGAGTAAGGTTGCAATAGCTTCTCAAATTCTGCCTTCATATCCAGCCTTTAAAACTGTAACAATACAGTAAAGCAGACTCTCACACTGTATCGTTACAGTCAACTGCAGGTGCAACTCGCCTTCGACAACAAACTATTTGTCTTTACGGATAAAACCCGTAATACTAACCAATAATTACGGAGATATTCCGTATCCAGAGCTTGGAGGTCACCATGTCCAAAATTTTACGCTATGAAATGCAGTGGGATGAAGAAACCTATGTATTGGCAGAGCGCGCTGCACGCGCATCGGGCTTAACCAGCATCAAGGCCTATGTCACGCAATTGGTGAAGCAACATGCGCCTGAGGTATTGGAAGCCTACAGCAGCATCCAACTGACCAATGCGCAGTTTGATGCCTTTTGCGAGGCTTGTGATAACCCGCCAGCACCAACGGCCAAACTCCGTAAGGCAGCACAAGCACTTGACCAGGAGGGTTTCGCGCTGAATGCCAACCCCTGAGTTTTTGCCCCTGGATACCAGGGCGGTCAATGTTAAATCATTCGATTGCGGCAAGGATGCCATTAACACCTATCTACGCCGTTACGCAGCGAAGAATATGGCATTGAACCTCAACCGGACCTTTGTTCTGCCCTATATACCCGAAGCCCATGCCCCGAAAGAAGGATCAGGGAAATCTCATGTAGCTGCTTATTACACCCTGGCTCATCAGACCCTGGTTCGTGAAGAGTTGCCCGATCCATCCCGCCTGCCGCGATACCCTGTTCCAGTGATCCTGCTTGCTCAACTTGGTATCGACCGACGGTTTCACCGGCAAGGTCTGGGGGCTAAAACGCTGGTATACGCACTTAGACACGCCTATCAAATAGCAAGCAACCCAAAGGGTATACCAGCTCTCGGCGTTGTTCTCGATGTGCTCGACCAGGATGCGTTGGCTTTCTACCAGTCTTTCGACTTCTTCTTGCCATTAACGGACAACCCCATGAAACTGTTCTTGCCTATAGCGTCACTGGAATCACTGTAAACCGGCCTATGCCAGACCAAGACGTTATGGGGAACAAGTATGGAAATACCTCCGCTATCGATGCAAGCTCCGCGGAGCTCGAGCGGGAATAACAGCAGCTCATAGAGCTCAGGGGAAAACTACAAAACCCCAAGCCCACAGCTCCTCTACCAAGCACCCTCACCCCGGAACAAAAAATTGCAATTTTCAGCAACCTGTTTCGCGGCCGCACCGACATTTTTGCCAATCGCTGGCAAAACCAACAAGGACTAAGCGGCTAAAAGCAGATAACTTATTAATTTATTGACCCAATACCATGAATTTAAAAGACCCCAAATACATAAAATATCCTTTAAAAATCAATATTTTATGTATTTTAAATACCATGAGTCATTGAAACACTGTTCATGGTATTGGGGGTTGGCCTTATCTAGGTCTCAGGCAATACCATGAAAAATGCCATTGATAATGCAGAAAAGATCGTCAACTAGATTTATTTTTTCTTATATTTCAAGTGGTTAAGAAAACCGGCTACTCCCACTCGATTATCAATAAGCCATTTTTATCGTTTATTATCAATGGGTTATTTTCCTAATAAACGGCGATACCATGAAAAATACCATACTCAGAAATTTCTTGTAAAAATATTTGTTTTGAACGTACGAATGCGCCATTTTACGGCATCTCTGCAGATATCTCCCAAATCCAGCTTCACGTATAACGTATAGGAAGAATAAACGCCCTTTTCACCCAAGTCCAACAGCTTTGGACCGCAGTTGACTCTTTCGACACCCCTGCGATGCAACCCAATCCGGCTGACGGGGAGCCAGCAACGCTGAAAATTTACCCTCCTCTTTCCCACTAGCGGCTCCTTTTCCGACAACCAGCACGGCGGATCCCTGCCGCGGCGCTGTGAACGCAGCATTTTGATTGGTATCGTTGGCCTTCAGGCTCGTCAGTCAAACAGACCCAGGAGCAGCTC
>Ga0209347_1001838_pt1 | contig 31146 bp, 31 predicted proteins | sample AutmiccommuBRH23_FD_187382 | JGI IMG/M metagenome (GOLD analysis project Ga0209347, IMG submission 187382) | Deep subsurface microbial communities from Mt. Terri, Switzerland - Autotrophic microbial communities BRH/23 (SPAdes) (version 2) | ecosystem: Environmental > Aquatic > Deep subsurface >...
TGCACCGTCACGAGTTCCACGGCGACTGGAACTACACGCTCACGGCCGACCACACCGCGACACGCCCGATGTCACCTACCTAATTACTGCGCGCTCCCTAAGGGGCTTCCAGAGTCGCCGCCGCGGCGGAGTCGAGCACATCGCGGACGTCGTGACGACGAGCCCATGCGCGTCGTTGGCGCATGGCGCCGTTGCCGAGCTCGGCGACCCGGGCCAGGCCTGTCGTCACCAGCTCGTTGTCGCCTGCGGCCTCCAGGGAGGGCCGGACCAGTTCGACGAGTCCCTCCAGCAGAGTCAGAGCGGGCGCGACCGCGTGGCTCTCCAGGTCCAGGCCGTTGCCGTCCAGCCCGTCGCGAGCGGCTTTCCAGTACGCGGCCTTGAGGGCATAGGGCGCCAGCGGAAGCACCGGCAAACCGAGCTGCTCGTCATCCAGCGCGGTCATCACGCAGCCCCGGACCAGTGCGGCGAACAGCACGGTTTCCGCCACCGTCGCCGGGACGTCGGCGACGCGCACTTCCACCGTCGGGAAGTCCTCCGAGGGCCGCACATCCCAATAGACCATGCCTTCGTCGCGGATCACGTCGGCGCGGCACAACATCCGCACCGCGGCGTCGTACTCGTCGGCGGAATCGAAATGCGGCGGCGGGCCGGCGCTGGGCCAGCGCGCCCACAGCACGCTGCGCCAGCTGGCATGCCCGGTGTCGGCGTTGCGGTAGATCGCCGAGTTGGCGGTCAGCGCCAGCAACAGGGGCAACCAGGGCCGCAGCCGGTTGCTGACCGCGATGGCGACGTCGCGGTCGGGGACGGCGACGTGCACGTGGCAGCCGCAGATGCCCTGCTCGTGGGCGATCATGCCGAACCTCTCGCCGATGTCGCGATAGCGGGGGGTGTCGGTGATCGGGAACTCTTTGGGCAGCGTCGGCGGAAGCCCGACGGCAAGCAGTTGTGCCCTCGTCCGCTCGGCGGCGTTGGCGGCGGTGCGCCGCAACCGAACCAACTGCTCGCGCAGCTCGGCGGTGTCGGTGAATACGTCGGACGTGGTCTCGACCTGACAGCTGGTGAGCTCGAGCTGCAGTTCGACGCCGTGCTCGGCCGCGCGGTCGGCGACCGCCCTGTTGCGCGCCATCGGGGCTCCGGTGGCGGGATCGACGAGAAGGAACTCCTCCTCGACGCCGAGAGTGGGGATGTTGGGCATGACAGAAAACTGATCCGGCCCGTCGGATAGTTCGACGACGGGCCGGATCGGGGGAACAAACTTGATTGGCTTAATGCCCACGGCGAATCGGGCTCAAACATCGCGCCTACGATCGGTTCGTGGCCAAGGATCTTCGGTTCGGCGTCGGAGTCATGCGCGGTACGTCGCGCCCTGCTCTGGAGGGGGCGGCGCGTCGAGCAGAGGATCTCGGCTTCGACGTCATGCACGTCCCGGACCACCTGGGCGGCCCCGCACCGTTCCCGGTGATGACGACCATCGCGATGGCGACGTCGAGGCTGCGAGTCGGCACGTTCGTGATCAACTCGGCGTTCTATCGGCCGGCCCTGCTGGCGCGCGACGTGGCCGCGCTGCGTGACCTCACCGAGGGCCGCTTCGATCTGGGGCTGGGCACCGGCTACGTCAAGGAGGAGTTCGACGCCGCCGGGATCCCGTTCCCCAGCGCGGGCGAGCGCGTCGACCACCTGCGCGCGACGACCGAGTACATGGCCGAGCACCTGCCCGGTGTGCCGATCATGATCGCAGGCAACGGCGACCGGGTCCTGCGGATCGCGGCGCGGTCGGCCGACATCATCGGGCTCACCGGAGGGGACCGAGCAGCCACCGCGGACGAGGATCCGCTGGCCGATCGGATCGGCTACGTCCGCGAGGCAGCCGGTGAGCGCTTCGACGACCTCGAGCTCAACATCGCCGTCACCGCCATGCCGGTGGACGACTCCCCGATGCCCGACCTGACGATTCCCCGCCATTTCCTGCCCGGTCTGTCGGACGAGGAGCTGCTGCGGCATCCGGGGGTGCTCTCGGGGTCGACCGACGAGATGGCCGACCGGATCCGCCGGTACCGCGATGTCTACGGCATCAGCTACGTGACGGTGCAGGACCGCCACGCCGAGGCGTTCGCGAAGGTGATCGCGCTGCTCAGGTAGTGCTTCACAGCCACAGGTACAGGCCGGACAGCAGCCCCCACATGCCCACGCAGTAAACCTCGAAGGCGGCCCGCAGCGGGATCGGCGTGTGGCGCAGCTCCATGAACAGCGAGCTGGTGAGCAGGACGAGGGTGTTGAGCACACCGACGCCGAGGTGCAGCGTGGCTTGTCGACGAACGCGGCGATCGCCAGGGTGATGTTCTGGACGATGATGGTGCCGACGATGCCGATGAACCACAGCCAGTAGGCGGCCACGCCGAGGAAGAACTACGGGAACAGCAGCGCGGGCACGAAGATCGTCGCGGCCATCAGCTGGGTCATCGACAGCATGCCCCAGCGCCTTCGGCCCGGCGGATGCGCAGGACGATGGCGGCAAGAAACGGAAGGGCCAGCACCGCGCTGAGCAGTGCGCCGGAGACACCGAACCGGATCCACAGCTCGTGCTCGACGAAGAACGCGGCGATCTCGTCGGCAGGGGCCGCCGGCGATAGCGGCGGGAAGAGTTGTGCGATTCCGGAGAAGCTGGCGCCGTAGAGAAGGATCATCACGGTGCCCGACCAGGCGCCGATGCGTTGCAGTGTCAGCTCCACGGCTGGCACGCCCCCGCCCGGGGCGGATGTTTTGACACTCTTGCCATAACCTGGTCGGGCTCGATTGTGGGCCTTCCTCGTCTGCCGGGTAAGCTGCCAGCGGTCAGCCCCCGGGGACCTGACGAAAACTTCTGGGTGCCTGGTCTCGGGTGGTGAGCTCGGACGGTTGAGAACGTGATCTGGTGGCTTTGGGAACGCGCCGAATCGGCGGTAACGGGAAGATTCCTGACGGGCCGTGTCGCGATCAGCGGACGGAAGCGCTGAACCAAGCCGGGGTCGGCCGCCAGCAACCTAGGTTAACGTTCGGGGGTCGGCGTACGGCTGGCTTCCCGACTATACGATTTGTCGCCGGCATCGGCGATGGATTCGGGCCACCCGCCCGAACGTTGGCAGACAAGAGAGTCTCGTAGCCGACCCTCTCGGTGATCACTGCGGCACGCGGCCATGTGCCGCTTGGGCGCGGCATGCCGCGCTCGACCTGATTGAGCCAGGAGGCGTAGGTCGGGGTGAAGTGCACGTGGAAGCGGGGATGGGCATCCAGCCATGTCGCGACGGCTGGCGCCTTGTGGGTGGCGTAGTTATCGCAGATTAGGTGCACGTCCAGCTCGGCGGGAATCTCCTTGTCCAGCTTGGCCAGAAACTTCTTGAACTCCCAGCGCGGTGGCGGCGGTGGACCGATCCGTACACCCGGCCGGTGGCCACATCCAGGGCGGCGAACTTTTCGGGAGGTGATGCCAGTGATGCCATGACGCAGGTAGTCGTGGGTGCGACCCCGCCGGTGACGGCGTGGCGGGCCAGCTCCGGGCACGATCACCGCGCCAGCGGCACCCCCGCATCGGCGGGTGGCGTGCAGGCCATCGCCTTGACCTGGGCAACCTGCACGGCAGTGAATATCGGGCGCCGACCAGACCGGGGCGCATCGGCCAGCGACGCCAGCCCGGGCGCCGCGCACCAGCAGCGCCGCCACTTGCGCCCCGCGTCCTCGCCCACCCGCAACGCCCGCGCGATTGCCGCGTTCGGTGCTGCCTGGGCCGCGGCCAGCACGATCGCGGCCCGTGTCACGAGGCGTTGTTCGGTGCGTCCGGCACCCATCAATCGTTTCAATGCGCGGCGCTGCGAACCGGTCGACATGATCCGGTCGGCGCTGGTCGGCGGCGTGCGTGCTCCCCGAGACGGGGTTCCCACTGGTCACTTCAGCCTCATTCGCCACTCGGGTGCCATTGAGGAACGACACGCGGATACGGCACGATCGATCCCGTGGCCGCACCACCCGCGTCAACGAAAACGTCCCTGCAACAGCGGTTGTCCGCCCGCGCCCGGCAACGGTGGCCGCAACTGAGCGATGTCGACGTGCGGTTCCGCGGCGCGTTCGCCTACGTCACCGGCCATCTCGCGACACCATGCCGCTGATGCGGCTGCGCTACGGCGGATCCGCCGCCCGCCGGGGTTTCGCGATCTACTTGGCCAGCAAGGACGGCTACCAGGACTCGGTCCTGTCCATTACCGCGCCCCCATGGCTTGCCTCGAACTGAACGAGCCGCGTGGTCTTACTAGCTAGCGGCGAGATTTGGGCCCAGCCTCGCCCGCGGCGGTCTTCCCTCCGTGGCAATTCACCGCCCGCCCGTCAGCGTGTTAACCGTTGTTAGCATTGGTGCTAGCCAGCGGCGGCGGCCCGAGGGTTCCGGGCAGAAGCAAGCGCCGGCTCATGTGGTCACCCAAGAGGAGGAGACGGTGAGCGGAGCGATCGTTACTCAACGGACTCGGGGCGGCGAACGTCGTGAGCGGATTCTGGCCGCGGCCGCCGAGCTCATCGCCGCGCGGGGATATCACGCCGTGTCGATGACGGATCTCGGTGTGGCGGCTGGAATCGTGGGACCGGGAATCTACCGACATTTCGAAAGCAAGGCCGCAGTGCTCGCGTCGCTGTTCGAGCGGGTGATCGACGCGCTGCTGGAGCGGGCCTCGACAATTGTCGACCAGGCTCGCGATGAGCGCGAGGCGTTGACCGGGCTGGTCGCAGACCATGTCTCGCTGGTGATCAACGACCGGGAGCTGGCCATCGTCTATTACCGCGAGATGCACAACTTGACCGATGCGCAGCGACGCCGCCTACGTCGCAAGCAGCGACTCTATCTCGAGGAATGGGTGCACGTGGTGGCGGAGTTGCGGCAGGAACTCGACGAGGCCGAAGTCCGCGCGGTGGTGCATGGCGCGATCGGCGCGATCCAGTCGATCCTTCAGTACCGCGAGACCGGCTTGGCCCCCGAGCGGGTCGCTGTTCGGCTGGCCGCCATGGGACACGCGGTCCTCGGAATAGCAGCCCTTGACGGACATGCGTTGATCGTGAATCGTGAGTAACATTTCCGCGTGGTGAGGGTGCGCGCCGGGACCGCGACAGGAGGAACAGCCATGGCCGAGGCGCCGGGGGCCGTCCAGCGGCAGGCCTGGGCCGACGGCGTGTTGCCCCCGGTCGAGCAGGTGCGGCCGGGATTGTGGTCGATCCCGGTGCCGATCCCGGACAATCCGCTGCGATACGTGCTGGTGTATGCCTTCGAGCTGCCTAACGGGGTCGCCATCGTCGATGCCGGCTGGGACACCGACGAAGCGTGGACGGCGCTCGTAGAGGGATTGACCAAGGCCGGATGCGACATCACAGACGTCTCCGCGGTGCTGATCACTCACATACACCCCGACCACTACGGATTGGCTGGGCGGGTGCGCGAGCAATCCGGAGCATGGGTCGGGGTGCATCCGGCAGATGCCGCGGTGTTGCCCGCCCGCTACGGCGAGGTAGAACCGCTCTTGACGAGCATGCGGGACCTCCTGGTGGACTGCGGAGTGCCCGAGACCGAGTTGAACGAACTGGGCTCGGCGTCGCTCGGAATCCGGCAGTTCGTCCGGCAGACCGAACCCGATCGGTTCATCGACGATGGCGATCGGCTCCCGTTGCCGGGCTGGAACCTGCGCGCGATCTGGACGCCCGGCCATTCGCCCGGGCATCTCTGCTTCGTGGAGCCCGACCGGAGGCTGATGCTGACCGGCGATTGTGTATTGCCGCGGATCACCCCGAACATCTCCGTGCATCCCCAGCAGGCTGCCAATCCCCTCGCCGACTTTCTCGCCTCGCTGGCCAAATTGCGTGGTTATCAACCCGACGAGGTGCTTCCCGCCCACGAATACCGCTTCGACGCATTCACAACTCGGCTGGACGAACTCGTCGCCCATCACCGCACGCGCCTTGGTGAGATCGAACGCGCGGTGGCCGACTCCCCTGGGGCAACCTGCTGGCAGATCACCACCCAGCTCGGGTGGTCACGCCCCTGGGCTCAAGTACCCAACTTCATGCGCCGGGCAGCCAACGGTGAAACACTGGCCCACCTGGCGCTTTTGGCGGCCGAGCACCGCGTCCAACCGACGCGCGACACCGTCACCACATGGTGGCCCAAACAGCGATGACCCGCAATCCCCTGCGGCTGCGGACTCGGCACGGTGCCTGACAGGCACCGCCTGTGTTTGTGGATTCACCGTGAACTCCGACGACTCGACCGGTCGTCAGGTCGCCGGTCGATTTACTCGCTTTCGCTTCGATTTGCGGAAACTGGCCGCAGTGGCTACCCGTATACGGCCACCACGACGGTGCGATCGAAACTGTTTTCCGACCACACCCCGATGTGGGTGTGGACGCAATCGGACATGATGGCGAAATAGGCTGGGTTGTAATACCCTTGAGTTTCGCAGTTTGATCAGTGTGGCGCATGTGAATTTTGGGGCGTTTGTGACGTGATCGGCGTGTCGCCGTGATCCGGTCGTAAGCATGACGAAGCATCGGCGGGTGTAGATGAAAGTTCAACGCTGATGCGAGGTTCCGCCGATGCTTCAGTCGCCGACCTTACCCGCTACCTGGCGCGGTCTGTTGGAGATGTTCCGTCCCGCGTTTCGCCGGTCGCGGACGTTCGGGTTGTTCGCGCTGCTGGCTACCGGGCTGGTCGCGCAGACCGCGCGACGGACGGTGGTGGGCATGCTGGTGGGCGCTGGGTGGCTGCGGTGGTGTCGTTTCACGCGTGCTGCCGGTTCTTCTCGCATCACCGCTGGGACGTGGATCGGATCGGGCTGGTGCTGGCCCGGCTGATCGTGGATCGGCTGCTGGACGCGGGTGCGCCGATGGTTGTGGTGGTCGACGACACGCTGTTCCGCCGCTGGGGGCCGAAGGTATTCGGCGCGTTCTGGACCCACGACGGGTCCGGGCAGGATCCCAACGCGCTCGGCCGTGGCAACCGGTGGGTGATCGCCGGGATCCTCGTCCGGCTGCCGTTCTGCGCGCATCCAGTGTGCTTGCCGGTGCTGCTGCGACTCTGGCGCGGCAGGGGCACCGCGTCCCCGGTCCAGTTGGCGCGTGAGCTGATTCTCCTTCTCGCCCAGGAGTTTCCGGACAGGTGTATCCACGCGGTCGGCGACGCCGCCTACCACGGCAAGGCGCTGCTGGTCGAGCGCACCACCGTCACCACCCGGCTGCCGGCCAACGCCGCGCTGTACGCACCCGGCCCACACCGCACCGGCAAACGCGGCCGCCCCCGGTTGAAGGGCCACCGGCTCGGCACCCCGGCCGAGATCGCCGCGCTACGGCTGCCGCGACACCGTTGAGATCACCGTCATCGATTCGATCTGGTACGGCGCGTTCGGCAACACCGACGGCCGCACCGTCCTCGTCCGCGAGCCCGGTAGGGAAAAGGTCCTGGCGATATTCACCACCGACACCACCAGTGACACCGAGACCGTGGTCACCCGCTACGCCGACCGGTGGCCGATCGAGGTAGCCATCGCCAGCGGCAAACAACTGCTCGGCATCGGTCAGGCCCGCAACCGGCTGCAGCGCGCGGTGGAGCGCACCGTGCCACTGAGCTTCTGCGTCTACAGCCTCGTCGTCGTCTGGTACACGCTGCACGGCTACCACCCCGACGACCTCACCGGCCGCCGCGCCGATCAGCCCTGGTACTGGCACAAGGACGGCATCGCCTTCGAAGACATGCTCGCCAAGCTTCGTAGACGCCTTGTCGCAGCACGAATTACGGGCGTTGACGCAGCTCAGCCCGATCCCCGTAAATACCGCGACTACGAACTGGCCTGCGCGGCAGCCGCCGCGTAACTGCGAAAGTCAAGAATACCACTGGTTAATCAACTCCACACCGCTGATCGCCAGGGCAGAGTTGACCGCCACCGTTTCCGCCACCTGACCCTGGAAACCGGCTGCCTTGGCGCGATCTTGCGGCGTCGAACCGTCGGACCCGATATCACCGCCGGTCCCGATTGCTCAGCACATCCCTGGCGTGCCACTCGGCGGCAAGTTGAAGTTGCGTATTGATCTTCACGTCGTTGGTGCAGCCCGCCTAGTGCTGAATGGTGTACACGTTGGCGACAACCGCGTCGTTGAGTCGTTTGTTGTCGCCCTGCGCGATCGGCACGCCAACCACAGCGCCGACGGCGACGCTCACCACGGCCGGCACAGTCATCAGCAAAAACGGCATGTTGATCTCCTCGATGTCAGCCGTCGTCACCAGGCGGGAGCCGGTAGTAGGCCGCCGAATTCCTGAGCTGCCAAATCAACGCCGGACACAGTTCGCCGACCGACTGTGTGATCAGATAAGAGGCCTGATGGTCATCGGCAGTGACGAAATCGGCCTTCACATCACCTATAAGCTGCCCGTAGCCCTTCACCGCCGGACACCTTGTCGCAAACACCGTATCCGTAGCTCACGGCTGCCGACGCGTTGGGAAAGTCGTAACCCGGCCGCACCGTCACGTTGACCAGATAGGCCACCACGTCGGCACGAACAGCAGGTGCCAGCGCAGTCGCCACACCGAACGTTCCCGCGCAGCACATCGCAATGCATACACGCTGAACACTGCGGGAGGCTCTCGCCCGCGGCGCCGCGAATCGAACCTGCATCATGTCGTCAAATCGGCTCGAATTGGGAAATGAGCCATCGGCCGCTGCGTCTGTCCAGCGTCACGCGTACGCACGAGGTGGTGTTGGTGGGTGCGTCCTTGCCGATGATGACGGTCTGGTTGACAAAAACCAAGACGACCGCGTGATCGGCGGTGGCCGACACCGAGGCCGCGGCCGGGACGTTGGCGACCGCGGAGATCTGCTTTTGCTTCGCCCCGGGAATCACCACGTCTCGTGTTAGGGAGGCATAGGAGTCTTTGAATTGTCCTGTGAGGCGGTCTTGGGCCGCGGTCAGTTCCTTTTCGACGGTGTCGGGCTTGTAGGACAGCACCGCGATTGTTCCGTCGGTGGCGGCCCGCACGGATTCAGCGTCGGCTAGCTGGGCCTCACGGAGGGAGCCGACCTGCCATTTCAGGACGCCAGCCGCCGTGGCCAGCAGCAGCGCGAGGACGGGCACTATCCCGTAGGCGAGCACACGTGACCAGCGGATGCGTCGTCTCACCGTTGCCGGCGTGTCCTCGCCGTCGGCCTCGGTCGCGGTGGGCATTACCTCGGTCGCGTCGGTATCGGTAGGACCGTCGCAACGACGCGATTTCGGCCACCTCATGGCACGAACTCCACGTTGGACACCTTGGGCTGATCGCCGACTTGCTGCACCGAGATACGCATCCGCCAGGCCCGTGGCTGTTGGTCGGGCACAGCGGCGTTCGTCGTCTTGACGGACACGGCGACGAGCACCTGGGCGATACCCGCGGTCTCCGACTCCAGCGCGGCCTCGATGACCGTGCCGACGGTGGTCGACTTGGTCTGTTTCACGACCGCGATGAACGGCTGCGATCGCTTTGTGAAGTCCTCGTAGAACTGCCCGGTCGCCCCGTCGATGATGCGGCGCACATCGGCGTCAGCGTTCTGCCAATCGATCGTCGTCAGGTTCACCGCCGCCTGCTTGCCGACCTGCACATTCGCATTGCGCTCGATCATCGCCTGTTGTAAGTGGTAGAGACGAAATCCCAGCCATCCCGCCAGCGTTGCCAACGCGATGACGACGGCCAGACCAACCAGCATCGCCGCCCGCACCGGCGAGCGGGTGGCGTTCAGCTGGCCCGGCACTGGGACTTCTGCGTCCTCTGCATCGGGCGCCGGGCTGCGGTCTTCCAGGACGTCGACATCACTGGCATCGGTCGGTTCAGGGTCAGTCGCCGCCGGCGGGGCATGTTCATCCGGCATGAGCGTCGTGGTGCGGAAAGCGGTTGTCAGCTGCCCGGCGGCGTCAGCATCGTTTGCCACGTCTTCTCCTTGGGGCCGGTCTGCGCGAGGTCGGATTGGGTGTATTGATGGCCATCGGGTCCGATGTACGTGCCCGTGGCGGGGTCATACTGGGCGGCCGCTATCGGCGGTGGGGGTGGACCCGCTGCGGGTGGACCTCCTGGCGCCTGTGGCGATCCGGGAGCCACCTGTGGGATGTCCTGCCCGGATAGGGTGGCGTTGGGGTCGCCTTTCCAGTTGAAGCCGTCGTTTAGCGGCACATACTGCTCGTCGCTTTCGCACATTTTCACTGTCGGCGCGCGTTTGCCGGGAACGGTCTCACAGGGGATGTTGCGCGCTCCGCGCACGTTGAACGGCGAATCCTGGGGCACCCGGCAGTACAGGTCGCCGGAGGTACGGTCCGGACTGTCCTCGAAGGTCGGTGGACGCCGCTGTTGGGTCGGCAGGAATCCGGTGGTGCATGCCGGTGGGAGGTTGATGTTGAGGTTGAAGCTGATCCACTCGCCACGGTAGTCCTGCTTGGTGTTGGCGTTGGCCACGACACTGCCGGCGCGGATCGCGGCGGCCTGTGGCAGCAGCACGAGGAGTTGTTCGAGGTCGTTTCGGTACGTGACGGCGACTTGGCCGACGCTGACCAGGTTGGCCAGCAGGATCGGCAGGGTGGGTTGGAACCGCTCGAAGAGTTGTCGCACCTCATCGGCGGCGGGGCCGCCCTTGTCGATGATTCCCGCCACTGCATTGTCGTGAGTCTGTAGTTCAGCGGTGACCGTGGCGAGATTGGCCGCCCATGCCTGGATCGCATCGGAGGTGTCGGTCTGCGAGTCGAACACCGGCTGGGATTGGTCGATCAACGACGTCAGAGGGTCGAGGTTGGCGCGCGCGTCGATCGACAGCTCGGTGGAGGCCCTGACGATTCGGGCGAGTTCTGGGCCCAAGCCGCCGACGGCGGTGTACGCCTCGTCTATGGCGGTGTTGAGGTTGTCCCGCGGGATGGCCCGCAAGCCGGTGTTCACCGCGGCGAGCAGCTTGTTGATGTCGGGCGGCACGGAGGTGTCGCGCAGGGGGATGACGTCGCCGTCCTTCAACGGCGGTGCGGTGTCACTGCGCGGCAGCAGGTCGACATACTGTTCACCGATCGCCGACTGGCTGTGCACCTCAGCTGTAACGTCGGAGGGGATGTCGATGCCGGATTTGAGCGACAGCACCGCGGCCGCACCGGTGTCGGTGAGGTGCACCGACTGCACCCGCCCCACTTCGGTGCCGCGGTAAGTGACGTTGCCGGTCGCATACAGTCCGCCGGTCTGCGGCAATTCCATTGTCACGGTGTACCGGCCGACACCGAAGAACTTGGCCGGCAGCTTCATGAAGTGCAGCGTCATCAGCGATATCGCGACGATCGCAAGGACGGTGAATATGGCCAGCTGAGCCTTCACCCTTGTGTTCAGATGCATTTAGGGTCCCTGGTCCCAGCGGTACGGAATGATCAGCGGGTTGGATTGGGTGTAGGGGCTGGGCAGTTGCCCGATGGTGCGGCCCCACTGCAGCTCCAATTCGGTGAGGTTGCCCTCAAACCGCGTGCCGGTGAGGAGGGCGGCATCGATGCGGCTGAGCGTGAGGTCAACGATCAGGCCGAGGTTGCCGTAGTCACCGCGCATCCACTTCTCGAGGGTTTCGTTCGGGAACGGGTAGGTCGTGTAGAGGCTGAGGGCACGTGTCAGGCTGGGGCCGGCGTTGGCAAGCGATTCCAGCACCGGCCCCACGTCCTTGAGTTCCTTGACCAGATTCTCTTTGGTCTGGTTGACCGACTCAACGGTGAGTGCGCTGAACTTGCCGAGCTGATCGGCCGCCTCGATGAGGTTGTCCCGCTCGCTGTTGAGCTCGGCCACCGCGTCGGGGATAGTCTGCAGCGCCGTGTCGAGAATCGGTTTCTTGTCGGCGAACTTGCCGGCCAGGTTGTTGAGGCTGTCGGTGGCTGCGATGATGTCACCGGTTTGGTCATTGGTGAGTGTGGCGAATCTGTCGAGTTGCTCGATCATGCTGCGCAGGTCGTGTTCTCGTCCCCGGAACGCGGTGGAAAACGCCCGGGTGATGTCCTGGACCTGGCCTAATCCGCCGCCGTTGAGCAGCATGGAGATCGCGGCCAGGGTCTGCTCGGTGGTCGGGTAGGCTCCCCCGTGCGCCAACGGGATCAGGGATCCGTCGTGCAGCTTCCCTTCCGGTGGTGCGTCCGCCGGTGGCGCGAGCTCGACGTGTAACGATCCCAGCAGGCTGGTTTGGCCGAGCTTGGCGGTCGCGTTGGCGGGCAGGTCGACGTCGGCGTTGAGCCGCATGCTCACCAGGGCATGCCACCCTTGACGCTCGATTCTCGTCACGTTGCCGACGGTCACGTCACCGACCTGCACACGGGAGTTCGGTTGGATATTGCTGACATCGGGCATCTGCGCCTGCACGATGAAGGAACCCGGCCCGGTGCCCTCGGTGCCGGGTAGGGGCAAGGAGTTGAGCCCGCGCCAGCCGCAGCCGGGTAGTGCGGCCAGCGTGAGGATGATGAGTAGTCTCACCGCGACGCGGCGAGGTCGACGCGCTGTCATGAGCCGCCTCCGGGGGGGACCATGAGGCCGGAAAGGCCGTCGGATGGGTTGGTCGCGACCGTCGCGGGCGGCGCGGCGGCATCCGGCGCAGCGGCCTCGGCGGGCAGCGGCGCAGGTTCGGGCGGGTTGGGCGCAGGCGCCTCGACCGGCGGTGGCACGTAGTCGGGCCGCATCCAGTCCTCGCTGTAGGTGACCTCGTTGGGCCTCGCCGCTGCCCCGACGATGAGATTTTCGCCCAACGGCGGGAAGTTGAACTGCCGGTTCTTCACGATCGGCGCGAGGTACTGCACGCACAGTTTCGACGCGTGTTCGGCGCCGAGACGGGAGGCCGCCTGGATCGCGCCGCACAGAAAGCTGATCGGGTCGGCGAAGTTGTTGACCGCGATAGCGCCGGTCATCGTGCCGCCGGATGGTTCGTAGATGAAGATGAAGTTCTGCAGCGTCGAGGGCAAGATGTGCAGCGTTTGTTTAATGTCGTCGAGGCTGTCGACCATCGCCGTGGTGACCGAGGCCAGCTTGTCCGAGGCGGTGCCCAGCGCGTCGCGATTCTCCGCCGCGAAGCCCTGCACATCGGCGACCACATCGTTGAGCATGCTGGCTGCCCGGCCGACCTTGTCCGGATCGTCGGCCAACAACCCGGTGACGGCGGCCAGGTTCTCGTTGAGCTGTGCGAGCAGGCCGCTGCTGTCACGCAACGCCGACACGAGCGTCGCCAGGTTCTTCAGGGTGGAGAAGATGTCGTCGCTGTGGTCGCCGAGAGCCGACAACGCCTGCGACAGTTTCACGATGGTGTCGCGGATGTTGGAGCCTTGGCCGCGCAGGTTGTCGGCCGCGGTGTTGATGAACGCACCCAGCGTGCTGACGCCTCCGGGCTGGGTTGGCCGCAGCAGTTCGGTCAGCCGCTCAACCTGCGCGCGGAAGTCGTCCCACTCAACCGGGACCGCCGTGCGCTCCCGCGGGATCACCGCGCCGGCCTGCATCACAGGTCCGCTGGTATAGGCGGGAATCAGCTGAATGGCGCGCCCGGTCACCAGCTGGGGCGACAGTATCACCGCCTTGGCATCGGCGGGAACCGGGTATTTGGGGTCGAACCAGAACGTGACCTTGACCCGCTGCGGCTGCGGTTCGATCTTGGCGACGCGTCCGACCGGCACACCCAGGATACGCACATCGTCGCCGGCGAACAGACCGTTGCTGTTCTGGAAATAGGCGACTACGGTGGCCTTCGCCGTCGGGGTGCGGCCGAAGGCGACGAACAGTCCCCCGACGAGCACTGCCACGAGGACGATGGCAGTGCCGGCGCGGGTGAGACGCGGTCTGGTCATCGCTGTCCTCCGGGTTGTGTGGGCGGCACTTCACCCGGTGCCGGCACGTAGACCGGCGGGGGTGTCGGCTCGGGCGTGTATTGCGTGCCCGGCGGCGACGGTGCGGGCGGTCCGGGCGGGGCTCCACCGGGCGGCGGAGCGGGCAGCGGCTCCCGGTACGGATAGCGCGGATCACCCGGGTTACCCGTGATCGCGTCCGGCAACGTCAGTCTCGGTTCGCCGCCCTGCCCGGTCCGGGGGTAGGGCACCGGCAGCGCCGGGGTTGCCGGCTGGCCGGTGGGCGGATCGATGCGCTCCGACGGAAGCAGCGTGGCCGGGTCGAGCCCCAGGTCGGAGAACGCTGCATCGACGAACGGCTGCACGAACTGTCCAGGAAGCAAATTCGCCAGGTATGCCTTGAAGAACGGCCCCGATGAGACGGCTTCGCCCAGCGAAAGCGCGTAGGCGTTGAGCCGCTTGATCGCATCCTGGATGCGCTCCTTGCGGCTATCCACGATGCTCAGCACCCCGTTGAGCTTCTCCAGCGCCGGCCGCAGCTGCTGGCGATTCTCGGCGATGAACCCCTTCAGTTGCTGGGCGACCGCCGAGATGTTGTTCCAGATCTGATCGATTGCGCTGCTTTGGGTCTGGAGTTCAATCAACAGCGCGTTGGTGCTCCTGACCAGGGTGACGATCTGGTCGGTGCGCTGCGCCAGTACCGTTGTGGCTTTCCTGGCGTTGGTCAGTAGGTTGCGCAGTTGCGCGTCGCGTTCGTTGAGTGTCTGCGAGAATCGGGCAACCCCTTGCACCGCGTTCCTCAGATCTGGCGCGGTACCGGAAAAGGTTTGCGCCAGGGTGGCCAGCGAGTCCGACAGCTGGTCGGTGTTCAGCCCGCTGATCGTGGTGGCCAAGTCGCCGAGGGCGTCGGGCAGCTGGTAGGGCGACACCGTCCGCTCAATCGGGATGGTGGTGGTGAGCTCGCCGTCCCCGCGCGAGATGACGTCGAGCACCTTGCTGCCCAGAAGGCTCTTGGTTTTAATCGCCGCCTCGGTGCCATCCCCCAGAAAGATCTTCCTGTCGACGGTGAACTTGACGAGCACGCGCGCCCCCTCGAGTTCGATGCTGGACACCTTTCCTGCCGGGAAACCGGAGACATCGACCGAGGCACCGGTGTGCAGCCCGCCGGCGTCGGCGAAATAGGCCGAATACTCGTTGGCCTGGTTCAGGAAGGGCAGTTTCTGGAAGTTGAGCGCGGCTAGCACGATGACCGCGACCACAGCGACGCCGACCGCCCCGATAAGCGGGGTATTGCGCTCGGAGAAGGATTTCATTTCGGCGCGCACCGCCCCGTGCTCTGTCCGGCCACCTTGACATACACCGGCTGACCCCCCTTCCCGTTGAGCTTCAAGATCAAATCGCACAGGTAGAAACTGAAGAAATCGCCGTAAAGCCCTTGCCGCGCAAGCGCTCTGTACTTGTCCGGCAGCGTGTTGAGGAGGTTGTCGAAGTAGTCGTGATCGGCGACCACGATGCCAGCAGCCCGGTCGGTCTCGCGCACAACCTTCTGGAACGGCTCCCGCACTTGGGTGAGGAAATCGGCGACCGAACCGGCGGCTGCGTTGGTGTAGGCCACTGCGTTAGCGATGTCCTTCTTGCGCCCGGTCAGCCCGTCGATCAGGCCCGACAGGGAGGTGACCGCTTTGTCGAGCTGATCTGACTGGTCGCCTAGCGACCCCAGGACCACGTTGAGGTTGTTGATGACCTGCCCGAACAGCTGATCGCGGTCCGCCAATGTGTTGGTCAATACCGCGGCCTGGCTCAGAAATGACCCGATCGTGTCACCCTCGCCCTGAAACGCTTGGATCAGCTGGCCGGTGAGGGCGTTGACCTGATCTGGGTCCAGCGCGCGGAACAGCGGCCGGAAGCCGCCGATCACCGCATCCAGATCCAATGCGGGCTCGGTGCGGGAAAGCGGAATCGTGTCACCGGGCTGGAGCGTCTTAACCCCCCCGGCTCCCTCTTTTAATGCCAGGTAGCGGTCGCCGAACAGGTTGTCGTACTGGATCACCGCCCGGCTTCCCTCGGTGAGCACGACCGAGTTCTCCGCGGAGAATTCAACTCGTACGGTCGAGTCCCGATTCACCGAGATGCTGCGCACCTTGCCGACCTCCACCCCGGCGATGCGGACAAGGCTGCCCTTTCTCATATTGGACACGTTGCTGAACTCGGCGACGTAGGTCTTGCCCTCCTCGAACCGAAACTCCGCGAAGACCGCGATCAGGGCGAACGCGCCGAGGGCGCACACCGTCAGGAAGGCGACCAGTCGCCAGACAGTGCCCTTCAGCTGATTGCTCACACTCTCTCCTGTGTCTTCGTGTCGTTGGCCTGTTTGATCACCCTGGCGGGGCTACGGGAGCCGGTACAGCCGTCGCCGGGGTCGCATCTGGTGGTGGTGGTGGCACCCCGGGCCACAACGGCGTTCCACCCGGTCCGTACAGCGGCGCCCCATAGGGCGGCGCCCCCGGGTAGGGGACCGGGCCGGGCGCCGGCCCAGGGAGGCAGGACCGGATGCTCGGCGGTTCCGGCACGGCACGGGTGACCGGGAAGAAGTTGACCCAACAGGGGTGCCCGATGCCGGGGTTGGGCCGCCAGTCCAGGCCGGTGCCCCAGCCGACGTTTGTGACCAACTGCCGCACCGGCCAGTTCTTGGTCGGATCGGGCATTGAGCCGCATCCCGGCTTTCCTCCAGGGCCGCCCTTGGCGGCGACGATGGGCAGGTCGTCCGGATACAGAAACGGGTCGTTCCCGAACATGAGCGCCGCGTCGAACTGGCCCGACCGCCCGTCGGCACCCGCCCACGCCGTGTAGCCGCCGTTGTTGAGGTACCACGTCGCGCCCTGCAGCGCACAGGCATAACTGGGGCTGTACTGCAGCAGCAGGTCCGTCGTCGGCTCGAGTACCTCGACCGAGCGGACGAGATTGTCTTTGCTCGCACCGAGCAGGTTGATCCCGGAGTTGGACATGCCGGTGACGTTGAGCAGCAACGCATCCAGCGCTTTTGCGTGATCCACGATGGTCGTGCTGGTGGTGCTGGCCGCGTTGAGAACCGCCACGATGTCCTCTGCGGCACTGCTGTAGGTGTCGTTGAAGCTCTTGAATGAGCGCCAGTCTTGGCGGATGGTGCCGCTGCGGGCGTTCAGTGCCAGCAACACCTCGTTGAGGTCGGTGGTGGCCTCACCGATGCGTTCACCCTGTCCGCGCACGGCGTCGGCCACCGCGGTCAGCACGGCGTTCAACTTGGCCGGATCGATAACCTCGATCAAGTCAACGATGTTTTCGAAAACGGTGTTGATCTCCGTGGCGACGTTGATCGAGTCCAGGACTGCGCCGGCGGCAAGCCGCTGCGCGCTGGGGTGCTGCGGTGGGATCAGCTCGACGAATTTGGCGCCGAACGCCGTGGTGGCGTTGATCTGGGCCTCGACGTTGGCGGGGATGTATCGGATTTGACTCGGCTCGATCTCCAACGTGAGGCTCACGGAGTTCTTGCCGCCGGTGATCTGGGCGACACGGCCGACCTGAACACCGCGCATCTTCACTTTCGCGCCGGTCTCCATCACCACACCCGCTCGATCAGACGTCAACGTCACCGGCACAAAGGACCTGAAGGTGCCGGCAAAGGTGGTTGATGTCACGAAGAGAAACGCGGCGATCCCCACAACCAGAATCAGCGTCCACCACGCGGCGTGTAACCGGTTCTCGCCTGACCTGGGTTCCATCCCGTTACCCCGCCAGGTTGAAGTTGCCGGACTGGCCGTAAATGGCCAGCGAGATGAATACGATTTCCACCGCCGCGACGACCATGGAGGTGCGCACCGCACGCCCCACGGCCTCCCCGACCCCGGCGGGACCGCCGGTTGCGGTGTACCCGTAGAAGGTGTGCACCAGAAGGATCACCACTGCCATCGCGACCGTTTGAAAGAACGACCAGATCAGGTCGTTGGGATTGAGGAATGTGTTGAAGTAGTGGTCGTACACACCGGAGCCCTGCCCGTAAATCGCCGTGGTGCCGGTGCGAGCGGCGAGAAACGCCATCATCATCGCCACGCAGTACAGCGGAATCACCACGATGACGCCGGCGAGCACCCGGGTGGAGGCCAGATAGGCGACGGAGCGAATACCGATCACCTCGAGCGCGTCGATCTCTTCGTTGATGCGCATCGCTCCTATCTGAGCGGTGGCGCCAGCGCCGATCGTCGCCGACAGAGCCACCGCGGTGGTGCCCGGCACGATGAGCCGGACGTTGAAGAAGGCCGACGCAAAGCCCGTCAAGGCCTCCACACCGACGGACGCGAACTGGTTGTAACCCTGCACCGCGACCAACGCGCCGGTGGTCATCGTCAAGAAGCCAACGATCGCGACCGTGCCCCCCACCACAGCGAGCGCCCCAGAGCCCAAACCCATCTGGGCGATGAGCCGCAGCAATTCGGTCCTGTAGTGCACAACGGCGTCCGGGATGGAACTCAGGGTCGTGAAGTAGAACCTGGTCTGTGATCCGATGCTGTTCCACCCGGCGATCAGCTGCTCGAGGGCGCGCCGAAGCCCCGGGTGCAAACTCGAGACGACACTGATGCTCATGGATCGCCCTTACTGCACCGTGAACTGGATGCCGACGGCAGTGACGATGACGTTGATGGTGAACAGCACCATGAAGGTGAAGACCACGGTTTCGTTCACCGCGTTGCCCACACCGGCCGGGCCGCCGCCCACCGAGATGCCCTTGTAGCAGGCAATCAGGCCGGCCGCCAGCCCGAACAACGTCGCCTTGGTCAACGCGACGATGACATCCGCGGCGCCGGTGAGCACAGTCAATCCCGCCACGAACGCACCTGGTGAGACGTGCTGAATGCTGACAGTGAAGAGGAATGCACCCGTCAGGCCCACCAGGATCACCGTGGAGGCCAGGGCCAACGACACCGTGGTGGCTGCAAGCACGCGAGGGACCACCAGCGCCTGGATCGGGTTGATACCCATCACCCGCAGCGCGTCGAGCTCCTCGCGAATCGTCCGCGCACCCAGATCCGCACACATCGCGGTGGCGCCCGCTCCAGACACCACCAGAACCGTCACAATGGGGCCGATCTGGTTCACTGTCCCGATCGCGGCGCCGGTGCCGGAGAAATCCGCCGCTCCAAACTCGGTCAGCAGAATGCTGAAGATAAACACCAGCAGCACCGAGTAGGGCAACGTTAACATCAGCGCCGGCAGGATCGACACCCGCGCCACAAACCACGATTGATTCAGATACTCGCGCCACGCGAACGGCGGGCGGAACATCTGCACGAAGGTGTCTAGCGACATCGCAAAGAAATCGCCAACCCCGCGCATCGGGGTCGATAGAACGCGCCACGCCATCACAACGGGTTCCCGCCGATCACGCCAGCCGACCGCCGCTGACCGCCACTTAGGCCGCAGAGGGTTGCGTGAATGACAAGCTCAGGTGTGCTCGTCACAGCCAGCACCGTCATCAGACCACCTCCGCACTTCGTCCGTCCTCAGCGCACCGATTTCTGATAAGCATTGGTGACATTAGCGATACTATAGGGGACGTTGTGACTGCCGTCACCCCCCTTTGCATCGTTGCGCGAGATTGCCAGCCCATGCTTTGTTGCATGAGATACCGCTAGCCATGGTCTTGGCTTGCGCGCACCCACAGCCGCGGGCGCCTTCCACCGCTTCGGTCCTGGCGCAATAGACCGGAGCCGAATAGCGCAGCCCGCACCAACTTGGACTCAGGAGAAGCAACAGCGCGCCTGTGGTGCAACGGGCCGGGAGGTGGGCAGCACATACGACGTGACGACATCTGCAATTCCGCTCGATAGGCGAGGTGAAACGATGGAATCGTCGCTGCCACTGCATCGGCCGTTGGATCGCTTCTAGCTAGGTGGCGCGCCTGTGCGGCGAGCCCCCGCAGTCTCCCCAGGAAAGTGGCAGCCAGGGATCCTGTTGAGTTCGCTGCGAGAACGCTGCGAGCAGAATGGGGTCGCCGATATACATGTGGATTCTTATTAGGATAATGTGAGAGGTGGCGCGCTGTCTGGCTGTGGTCCTGTCCCAACCGGACACCACCGATGCTCCGGCACACGTGCTCACCGGCATAGAGCTGTTTGGCGCGGGCACACACGTAACGCGGGCAGTTGCGTCACCTTCAACGCCCACATCATCGAAACCGGCACCAAGTCCTACCGACTACGCACCAGCAAAACCACCACCAGAGCCAACAAAGCCAGCTAGACCAGGCGGGGCCAAAATTCGTGACGACAGTGAACCGTCCCGGGTTGCTTCAACAGTGGGGCCAAATCACTTGACGAAACGCAGGTGTTCGAGCATTTGCTCGCCCACTTGAAAGTGGACCGCCGCCGCGGCGGCCGACCACGCACCCGTCCCGACCGCGTCCGCAGCGATAAGGCCTAGTCCAGCCGAGCAACACGCTCTCGGTTGCGGCGGCGCGGGATCGTCGCTGTCATTCCCGAGCCCTCCGATCAGATCGCCCACCGCAAGCGTCGAGGTGCACGTGGCGGCCGGCCCCCGGCGTTCAACGCCGAGGACTACAAGGGCCGCAATGTCGTTGAATGCAACTTCAACGACGTCAAGCAATGGCGCGGCCTGGCCACTCGCTACGACAAACTCGCTCTCGTCTACCGCGGCGCAGCGGTCCTGCGCGCCATCACCCTCTGGCTACCACATTTGTCAGACTCACTGGTTACTACAGTTGTAGATCGGGACGTTGGTGGTTAGCTGCGGAAGGAAACCGCGGAGGGCGGCGATCTTTGATGGCGGACACGCCCTCGATCACATCTTCGTCGAAGAAATTCAGCATCTCAAGCGCCAGCGAGGCCTCGAAAATCGGGCCCGCGTTTCGCACCCAGTGGTTCAACGCCCGTTTGGTCCACCTAACGGCGTGCTGCGGGCCACGAGCCAGTTTTTGAGCCACCTCAAGGGCGGTGGGCAGGACGTCCTCGGGCGGACGGCACAGGCTGACCAAGCCGATTCGCTCGGCCTCTTTCCCGTCAATGAACTCGGCGGTCAGCAAATAATACTTGGCCTTGGCAAGGCCGCACAGAATGGGCCAGACGATTGCGGCATGGTCGCCGGCGCCAACCCCGAGTCGTAGATGGCCGTCGGTGAGCCGGGCGTCCTCGGCGATGACCGAAACGTCAGCCATCAAAGCCACCGCCAGTCCCGCACCGACGGCCACCCCATTGATCGCCGAGATGATTGGTTTGTCGCAATTCGCGATGTTGTAGACGATGTCGCGCGCCTCGACCATTGTCTCGGCGACTTCCGAGAAGTTGTTTGCCTGATCGAGCACCATGTCGAGGTCACCGCCCGCGCAAAAAGCCTTGCCAGCGCCCGTGACAACGGCGACCCGAGTTTGCGAGTCAGTGCCGACGTCGAGCCACACCTTGCTCAACTCCCAGTGCAACCGCTTGTTGGCCGCGTTGAGCCGATCGGGGCGATTGATGGTGACCTGCAGGATGCCCTCACCGGGGCGGTCGAACGTGAGGTGCTGGTACTGGTCATAGCTGCTCATCGAGTCTCTCCTAAATCAGACAGTCGGCGCCGCGCACGGAGGCCGTCGAGGTTGAAGGTGGGTAGGGAGCGTGCGGCGGGTCCGTGTTCGGTGTGACAGTCGACGGCGACGGTGGCGGTCCGCACGGCGTTGTGTTGGTCCACTGCCAGCACCCGCCTGTCGGTACGGGGCGTGTCGCCGGCGCACACCGGGGCGATCATCTGCAGTTGCCGATGAGCGAGCCAGGCCTCCGGGCCGGCCCACGCCTTGCCTATCCGGTCCACGAAGCCATGGAAGAACATCGTGTTCAGGTAGACATCGCGGGCACCCTGCTCTTTGGCGCAGTAGGCCTGGTCGTGATGACCGCGGAAGAAGTCGCGGGTGGCGGCCGCGTCGAGTACGCACCGCGTGACGGTGACCGGCATCGTCACTTCAGGCAAAACCTCGACGGGCTCAGCGCCAGGTTGTTCGGCCGGGCCCGATCGTCGCTGAGGTGTTCCGCCCGCCCCGACGGTGTAGCGGAACGGCACGTTGTCGTTGGTCGCCACAAGGGCGCCGTGCTGATTTCGGCATTCACTGCGCGTGCTCACAAAATGACCGACCCCCAGTGCGGTTCGCTTCTGGCCGGAGATCGACTCCACCCGCACGGTGTAGACGAGCCGGTCCCCGACCCGCATCGGGGCGAAAAACCGGCTGTCGGTCGAGACGTTGATCAGCGTAGTGCCCGGCAGCGGCACCTCCAGCGCCAGCACCGGCGCGTGCTCAGGCTTGCGCCGCGGGTTCCACGGCAGCGGGAACGCCCACACCATGAGCATGCCCGGCGGCGAGATCAGGGCCCCGTATCTCGTCGTCGCGGCGTCGTTATCCCAGTAATTCTCGTCGGCATCCTCTATCACTCGTTTTCCGCACTTCTGGATCGCCTTTTGGCTCCCCCACGGTCAGGCCGTATAGACGCTGTGGGGGACCTCGAGCAGGTCGAGGACCAGTGCTTGTAGCTCGGTGAGTTCGGACTGGAAGGTCTGCAGATGGCTTCCGTGCCGGTCGGTGAGGTGGTGGCGGGCCAGCCCGGTGAAGATCTCGAGGATGCGGGCGGCGGTGGGCGCGGCGCAGCCGCGGTCTTCGGGATATATCGAGAGTTGTTTCATGCCACGGGTTTTCATGGCCGCGCGGATCTGGCGTTCGATCAGCGCCTGGACGAGCATGGCGATGAAGTGGCAGCACAGCAGCCCTTCGATGCGGGCGGGGTCGTGCAGGAACATCGGCGCGACCAGCTGGGTGCCCTTGAGCTGGGCGTGGCGTTTCTCCAGGTTGGGCTGGTATTTGTAGGCGGCGAGCAGTTCCGCGTCGGACAGGTCGCGGTCGTTGCTGATCAGCGGGAAGCAGCCGTCGGAGGCGGCGTCGTGGGCGACCTGCTCCTCGTCGACGGTGTAGGCGACGCGGTGGTGGGTGCGGGTGCTGCGGCGGTAGCGGGTGTCGGCGCCGGGTCGGCCGCGTTTCTCCTGCCGGAACCGCTCCTCGACCCGTTCGTCGACACTGACGCGGATCCAGCGGGCGGCGCCGGCCTGGTCGAGCGCGGCCGTGGCGGCCTGCTCCACGGCCACCGTGGTCTTCATCCGGGTCTTCGGCGAGGCCAGCCGTTGGTTGAGCTGGTCGAGGGCGGCGATGCCGCGGGCGATGCGGTCGGCGCGCGCCTGGGCGTCGTAGTCGATCTTGGCCGAGGAGCGGACCCACACGACGCGGTGGCCCTCCGCCGACGGCCACGGCGCTTCGACGGTGTGCCAGACCTCGTCGGGATCGCCCCGGCGGCGGCCGGGCCGGCGCGCGGCCTCGGTCCAGGCCGGTTCGTGGTCGACGACCCAGTCCCGAAACGCCGCGTCTTCTTTGCGGGAGGCGGGCAGCACGGACAGGAACCGGCCCCGGTTGCGGTGGATGTGGTCCATGTTGTCGCGGGTGGCGAGCTTGCAGTCGGCGACGTAGAGGAAGTCGGCCCGTCCCAGCATCTCGACCAGGTGGTCCCAGGTGTCGATGTGGGTGCCGTCGTCGACGGTGTTGCCGTCGGCCATCCGATAGGTGATCGGCACCGCCCCGTCGGCGGTCACGGTGAGGATCCACACCAGCTGTTTCAGGTCGGGACGGTGGTCCTTGGAATGTCCCCACGTGACCTTGGCGGTCCGCTTGCCGCCCCGCGGGCGCCCGTCCGCGTCCGGGTACGCGCCGGTGAGCTTGATCGACGTCGAATCATTGTGCAGCCGTGAGCAATCCACGCCGAACACCCGCACCGCGTCGAGCACCAGCCGGGTCAGCATCGAGGCCCGGTCGGCATCGAACAGCCGCGCCAGCGTCCGGCCCACCCGGTCGTCGTTGAGCAGGCCCGCCTCGTCGTCGGCGAGCCCGAGCAGCGCCGGGTCGAACGGCGCCGCCCACTCGCCCAGCGCGTACACCGGTTCGCGGCCGATCACCAGGTTGCGCACCACCACCCCGACCGCGGTCGCGGGCGCGAGCCGCAACCGGGCGTCCTCGCGCGGCAGGTAGGACTCCAGCAGCGCGGCCAGGCCGAGCCGGGCGCAGAACGCGTTGATCACCGGCAGCGGCCCGAGCAGCTCGGTGGCGAGCTCGAACCTGTCCGGCTGATCCACGACCGACCTCCTCGTCCCGAACAGCTTGACAGGTTGACACCCCGGATTCCATCAGTATTAATACTGATGGAACCGTCCGGTGCCACGACACGCCGACATCAAAGGGAATCCATGAGCTCGCCACAGCCCGATCCACAGACCCGCCGGGTCCAGCAACGCATCGCAGCCGACCTGGCCGCGATCGATTTCGCGCTCCCCGGCAGCATCACCGAACGCCGGATGCGCTGCGGGCAACGACGCTGCCGCTGCAAGCACGATCCCCCGCAGCTACACGGCCCCTATCTGCAGTGGACCCGAAAAGTCAACGGCAAGACGATAACCCGGATGCTAACCACGCAACAGCTCGACCGTTACCGGGACTGGCTCGACAACGCCCGCCGCCTCCGCGAGCTGACCACCGAACTCGAAACTCTCACCATCCACGCCGTCGAACAGGCCGAAGGATGGGGGAGCTAAAAGGCGCCCCAGAAGTGCGGAAAACGAGCTATCAGGGCACAGAAGTAGGCGATCTGGGCTTCGTTGACTGGGAACGGTGCTGCGCCGATCACTTCGTGGCCGACCCACGCGGCGGCCTCTTCGGCCGGCCCGGGGACCACGTAGCTGAGCGCATCAGCGTAGTTGACGCTCATCAGCGCGTGGACCCGATCGGGCGAAACTGCGGAATCGCGAGTTCGCCCCGTGGTTCGAACGTGACCTCGACCGGTGTGCCAACCTCAACGTCCTCCGGCGAACAGTCGACCACGTTGGCCATCATTCGCGGGCCTTCTGACAATTCGATGACGGCCAGCACGTAGGGTACCGCGAAGGCCGGCGACGGGGGCTGGTGCACCACGGTGTAGGTGAGCACCGTCCCTCGCCCCGAGGGTTGTTCCCACGCCAGATCGGTTCCCCAGCAATAGGGGCACCAGCGGCGAGGATGGTGGTGAAATCGTCCGCAGGCGCGGCACCGTGGCAGCACGAACCGGCCCGCGGCCGCCTCCTGCCAGTAGAGCGCGGTGCTCGCAGTCAAGGTGGGAACCGGTGGGGCTGTCATGGTGCCCTTCCCAACAGGACTGTCGAGTGGTCGGCCATCATGCCGCCGTAGGTGTGCACCAGCGCGATCTCGGCGTCCAGTTGGCGGTCTTTGGCCTCGCCCATCACTTGCCGCGCGGCCTCGATGAGCATCGACATGCCCGAAGCGTCGCCGGTGTGCCCGAACGACAGCAACCCGCCGTAGGTGTTGACCGGCAGGTCGCCGCCGGGTGCGCCGCGGCCGTCTAGGAAGAACTGGCCGCCTTTGCCCGGCTCGACCAGCCCGGTCTCCTCCAGCAGCAGGATCGGGTTGATGGTGAAGGCGTCGTAGAGTTCGGCGAGGTCCACATCGGATGGGGACACGCCCGCCATGTCGAATGCGGCGCGCGCGGAAACACCCGCGCCCATCGTGGCGAAGTTGCTGGCGTGGCTGATGTTGCCGTGGTCGTGGAACTCCCCAAAGCCGAGCAGATAGGCGGGCTGTCCGGTGAGTTCGCGCGCCCGCTCGCCGCGTGTGACCAGGAACGCCGCGCCTCCCTCGCACGGCACCGAGCAGTCCAGCAAATTGAACGGCCACGCGATCGGGCGTGAGTCCAGCACCATCTCGGTGGTGAGCGGGCCGGCGTCACGCATCAGGGCGTCGGGGTGTCGCAGCGCCCAGTCGCGGCTGCAAACCGCAACAGCTGCCAGGGCGTCCCGCGGTGTGCCACGTTCGGCCATGTGCCGGGTGGCCGCCAGCGCGTAAAGCGCCGGAATGAAGCTGCCGTAGGGGTATTCGAAATCGGGGTGGCTGATCATGCGTGCCATGGCGTCCGCGCCGCCCCTTCCCACCTTGGGGAACTTGCCCGCGCCCACACACAGCACCGCGTCGGCAAGGCCCGCGCCGATCGCGAGCGCAGCACGCGAGGCCATGATCGTGTAGGTCGCGCCGCCCACGTTGATCGTCTCGCAGAACCGCGGACGAATCCCCAGGGCGTCGTTGAGCCGTTCGTGGACGAAGATGTCGGCGCCACGACCCGCGGCCATGCCCGCCGGGCACACCAGCAGACCATCGACGTCGTCGGGCCCAACATGAGCGCCTTCCAAAAATCGGCGCAGCACCAGTTCGGGCATGCCCGCAGCGTCCTCGTCGGGATATCGCCCTGGGCGCAGTTCCTCGACCGCTGCGATGGCGGGACGGCCGTCTAGGGCACGCGAACTCATAACAACCTCATACCTATCCCCGAAACCGATACGTCACCGGCCTTACGAGAAACCTGTCGAACGTCACGCTCGCCGTCGCAGACGATGGGCAATCGCGACTCGCGCGCAGGAATCGACTCCACCGAGGACCCTGCCGTCAGTAGGACTTGGGTAGGCCCAGGCTGTGCTGGGCGACGAAATTGAGGATCATTTCTCGGCTGATCGGCGCGGTGCGCATCAGCCGCGCCGGCCCCCACAGCGTCGCCAACCCATATTCGGTGGCCATCCCATTGCCCCCATGAGTCTGGATCGCCTGATCCAGCGCCAGGATCCCCGCCTCCGCGGCAGCGTACTTCGCCATGTTGGCGGCCTCTCCCGCACCGGAATCCCCGCCATCATGCAACTCAGCCGCCCGCTGGGTCATCAGCCGCGCCAGTTCCACCTGAATCTTGGCATGCGCCAGCGGATGCGCCACACCCTGATGCGCGCCGATCGGGGTATTCCAGACCTGGCGTGCCCTGGCGTAGGCGCACGCCTTGTCCAGCGCGTAGCGGCCGATCCCAGTGCCCAACGCCGCGCCCATGATCCGCTCCGGGTTCAGCCCCATAAACACCTGCCGCAGCCCCTCGTCCTGCACCCCGACGAGGTTGTCGGCCGGCACGCGCACGTCGTCGAAAAACAGCGTGAATTGCTTCTCGGGGGTGACCGCCTGCACCGGGATGAGTGTCTTCTGCAGCCCGGCAGCGTCGGTGGGCACCACCACCAGCGACAGCCGCCCCCGACCCCGCTCGTCGGTACCGGTCCGGGTCACCACCAGGACCGCCGGGGCCTCATCGACCCCGGAAATGTAGTACTTGGTACCACGCAGCACCCACTCGTCGCCGTCACGCGTCGCGGTCGTGGCGATGTTGTGCGAATTAGAACCCGCATCCGGTTCGGTGATCGCAAACGCCATGATCATGTCACCGCTGGCGATCCCGGGCAGCCAGCGCTGCTTCTGCTCCTCGCTGCCAAACGCCTGAATTATCGTGCCGCAGATCGCCGGCGACACCACCGTCATCAGCAACGGACAACCGGCCGCGGCCAACTCCTCACCCACCGCATGCAACTCGTAGATACCCCCACCCCCACCGCCGTACTCCTCGGCAATGTTCACACCCAAAAACCCCTGCTTGCCGATCTCCCGCCACAACTCGATGGACTTCTCCCCCGCCAACGACTTGCTCAAGTAGTACTCGTGGCCATACGACCGCGCAATCGCCGCCACCGCCGCCCGCAAATCCCGCCGTTCCTCGCTCTCGCGAAGCTCCATCCCACGCCCACCTTTCCTGTCAACTGAGCATCACCGGCGGTCCAACGACCCGGTGAACGACGTTGCAGCCGCAACCCGTCGGCGTCGACTGCACAGTCCGACCGACCGACCGACCGGCCCGGCGATGCGGCGCGGAGCATTCGGCCCACGATCACACGTTATCGGCCATTAACATCCGGGCGCAAGCCACCATATGGGAGCGTCCGCCGCCAGCGTTGTCTCCGACGCGTCCCAAGGCAAGCGATTGACGGTTAGGTCTGGAAATATCCTTGGTGCTGGTCGCGCAGCACATTCTTTTGCACCTTGCCCGTCGCGGTGCGGGGCATCTTGTCGGTGAAGATCACCGCCTTCGGGACCTTGAACCCCGACAACCGGCGGCGCGCCGCAGCCAGCACGTCATCCTCGGTGAGCTCGGCACCCGGTTTGGGGGTGACGATCGCCACGATCGCCTCGGTCCATCGCTGGTGCGGCAATCCGACGACGACTACCTCCTGGATTCGGGGCTCACCTTCGTAGAGCGCCTTTTCGACTTCGATGGAGGCCACGTTCTCACCGCCGGTCTTGATCACGTCCTTCTTGCGGTCGGCGAACCAAAGCAGTCCGTCGGCATCGAAGCGTCCGATGTCGCCGGAATGAAACCAACCGTGCGCGAACGCCTCAGCGGTGGCCTCTGGGTTGCGCAGGTAACCCTCCATTGCGTGCGGGCCGCGATAGACGATCTCGCCAGCCCCACCAGGAGGGAGCAGATTGCCGGCGTCGTCCATGATCCCCACCTGAACATTGGGAACCGGCAGGCCGACGGAGCCCGCATGCGAGAGCTGATACTCAGGCGGAAAGACGGTCGTCAGCGGGTTCATCTCGGTCTGGCCAAAACCGAGCGCGAACTGACAGCCGAATACCTCCATGGCGATGCGCAGGTCGGTGTCGGGCATCGGCGCCATCGCATACAACGCCAGACGCAGGCTCGACAAGTCACGCTTGGCGATGTCGGGGTGGTCCATCATCGCTCGGTACATCATCGGCAGCCCGAAGATCTGGGTAACCCGTTCGGCCTCGATGGTCGCCATCAGCGCGCCAGGGTCGAACGCACGCATCAACACCGCGGTGCCGCCGACGTACATCAGCCCCGTGGTGAACCCGTTGAGCTGGGCGGTATGAAACAGCGGCATCATCACCGCTGACCGGTCCTGCTCGCTGAACCGCAACACCAGGGGGGCCGTGAGTGACTCGATGTAGACCGCGAGATGACTGCTCACCACCCCCTTTGGCGCCGACGTCGTTCCGCTGGTGTAGAGGTAGCTGATCGCGTCGCGGTCATCGACGAAGCATTCCGGTTCGGCGTCGGAGGCGTCGCCGACGAACTCGCTCATCGCCCGCCACGAATGCGAACCGGCGGATTCCCATTGTGTGCCGGTGCCAGGTGCGACGATCACATCGGTCACCTTGCGTTGTTCGAGGCGGTCTAACGCCGCCCCGACGAGTTCGGCCAGTTGGCTCTCCACAACCACCCCTTTGGTGTGGGAATGCTCAAGCACGTAGGCCGTCTCAGACGCGCCCCAAGCGAGGTTGATCGGGACACACACCACTCCGGTCTTGGCACACGCGTAATAGGTGAGAAGGAACTCGATGCTGTTGCCGCAGGCCAGAGCGAGCGCGTCACCCCGCTGGTAGCCCGCGGCTAACAGCGCGTTGGCCAGCCGATTCACCGCGGCGTTCAGCGCACGATAGGTGAGCCGGCGCTCGCCGTCGACCACGGCTTCGTGCCCGGGGCGCCGCCACGCGGTGCGGGTGAGCATGTCCCCGACGTTGACGCGTGTCACAAGATTCTTCTGCTGATCCGCCGCGGTCATCGGCGCTCCTTCCGTCATGGAAAGCAGCTAACGGGGGCGGTGCAGTCCCGATGAACTGCGTCCAGCAGTTTGCGTGCAATCCGTGTACATAGTGTAATGATTATCCATAGCTATTCGTTGAGTCTTGCGAATCCAGCCCGCGACGCTCAGCAGCGATCGCTGGGTAGTGGCTGGGGCCGAGTGGGCCGCGAAGCGGAATGCACCTGAAGACACGGATCAAGGGCGAAGGGCGGGCTCATGCCAGGAGTAGACGGACGGGTGGCGATCGTCACTGGGGCGGGCCGCGGCCTCGGTCGCCGCCATGCTCTACGCCTGGCGGCGGGGGGCGCGCTGGTCGTCGCGAATGACCTTGGGGTGAGAAAAGAGGGGGGTGGTGCGAACGCTACAGCGGCGCAGGACGTCGTGGCGGAGATCCGGGCCGCCGGCGGTGTCGCCGTGCCCGATGACCACGACATCGCTTCCGAGACCGGCGCGAAGGAGGTGGTCAAATCCGCGCTCGAGGCCTTCGGCCGGCTAGACATCGTAGTCAACAACGCGGGCATCCTGCGAGACGCGACGTTTCACAAGATGAGTGTGCAGCAGTGGGAGGCCGTCCGCCAGGTGCACCTGGATGGAACCGCGTTTGTGACCCGCGCGGCTTGGCCCCATTTGCGCGAGCAACGCTACGGCAGGGTCGTCGTAACCTCTTCCGGCGCCGGCCTGTTCGGCAACTTCGGACAAGCCAACTACGCGGCCGCGAAGCTTGGTGTGGTCGGACTGATGCATACGCTCGCACTGGAGGGTGCCCGCTACGGGATTCGGGTCAATGCCGTCGCCCCGGTCGCGCTGACCCGGATGACCGCCGGCCTGCTCGACGATGCCAGCGACCTCGACCCAGCCTGGGTATCGGCCGCCGTCGGTTGGTTATGCGCCGAGGAATGCGATCTGACGGCCGAGATCGTGCGGGTTCACGGTCGCCATTTCAGCCGCGTACGGATCGTCGAATCGCGCGGCGTGGACTTCCCGTCCCCACCGTCCGATGATCAACTCGCAGCCAGATGGGCGGAGATCGCCGACCTGTCTGGCGCACAGGAGGGTCAGGCGGCGGTGGCCACCGCACGCCATGCCGGCTCGGGATGAGTTGGCCAACGGCAATTGATACGCCGACACCGACTGTCAGCTGGCAGGTTGTCAGCTGGCAGGTGAAACCCTCGCGGCTGTCGCTTGATCGGCCTCGCCGTGTGAGACGGTCGCTGCCCGGACGACGGTGACGGGGTTATCGCCGCAGCGCAAGGATTCGGCGCGAACGATGCTTGTTCCAGGGGCGAACAGTCACCGGCATCGCCAAATCCGGTGCGGTTCACAGTCCTACTGCAGATTCGGTTCGACTATCTTGCCGCCGACCGGGCTGGATGCCATTAGGCGATCGTGTCGTAGTCAGTTCACGACAGCAAGTGACCGAGACCAGCAGCCGGCTCGCGGGCGATGGCAACACCAGCAGTCAACGGGTGCTGCTCATGGCCGAAACCTTGGCACCGCCCGATCTCGCCCCTCAGCGCTGGCTGGGTCAACGCGGTCACGCAGACAGTTCAGTCGGCGACTCCGCGTCACGTTGGGTAGAGCCGCGCCGGCCGTTGCGTTCTCCCCGGCACGGGCACTACTTCAAAATATTAGTATTTATCTGATAATAGTTATACTTTAGGATGGTCGATGGCGGTTTGCAGCTGGGAAATCGCGCTCATCTAGCGCGCCAACACTGACGCCGCGGCTCC
>Ga0209347_1001839_pt1 | contig 31134 bp, 26 predicted proteins | sample AutmiccommuBRH23_FD_187382 | JGI IMG/M metagenome (GOLD analysis project Ga0209347, IMG submission 187382) | Deep subsurface microbial communities from Mt. Terri, Switzerland - Autotrophic microbial communities BRH/23 (SPAdes) (version 2) | ecosystem: Environmental > Aquatic > Deep subsurface >...
ATGAAAAACACTTGGTGTAAACCAAGTGTTTTTCGCTTTCAGGTACGACATACTCTCCCAGGACCCTGCGGCGACAATAAGAAGGCGACGGCGCCACAGGCGCCTAGCGCATACCTGATATCTCTTAGCGAACGGAAGAAGTTTACGAATGAAGCCGGCCCAGTTGAGCTTAGAGATATCCGGTTAGGCGGAGCTATCTGGTTAGGCGAGAGAGTAGGTCGTTGCCGGATTTAATTATGAAGAGTCCCACGCGCAAGCGTGGGACTCTTTTCATTTACTCTTCTTCTATTAGCTGGTCTAATGGTATGTTTTTGATGCCGTCAGTAAACTCGGCGGCCGAGACTAACGCGGAAGCTTGCTGGACTTTTTCTATCCATACCGGCGTACCTTGATAGGTTACCCTAATAAGGTCGGGAGAAATTATAATTTGTTTTGCCCTCTGTATGTCCATTCAGGTTTCATCTCCTTTTAATAATGTCGATAGTTTAATTGTTCCGTAGACAGGTTTGTTTTATTCAGGCCTTTATTTAGGGTAGTGAAAATTACCATGACTTACCACTTGCATTAAGCTAAAAATTATGATAAGATAATGTTTGCTGATGTTCCTCGGTAGCTCAATGGTGGAGCACCCGGCTGTTAACCGGTAGGTTGTAGGTTCGAGTCCTACCCGGGGAGCCATAAGTAAATTCAGACTCTGCGAGAAAAAAAGCAGAGTCTTTTTCATTTTAGACTGCTATGGAACGAGGTGACAATGAAAAGCCCCCTCTACGCTGCGCTTCGAGGGGGGCGGTTGGTTTGCTGCGCAAACCTCCATCTAAATTTTTTTGTTTATCTCTGCTCTTCACACTGCCCGGAAGTCCTTATCTGTCAGGGTGAGCCAAATTCTGTTGAAAAGCAGGGACCATTCTTTAAAAAACAATCCCAGCAGCACTTTGAAAAGTGAGAACCCATTGGCAAACCTTTCGCCGATAGGCCATTTAAGTTCATCTTTGCCGCATAGAGTAGCTTTGTTGACGGCTTCCACTTTTAGCCGCATACCCGTTAAGTGTTCTTTACGCGCTGATTCCGGCAGCTGCATAATTAGGTCAATGTCCCAGATTATTTCCTTGGCCATTTGGATTCTATATTCGATATCAGCAAATAGTCCTGGATCTATCAGGTTGTATTCCATTTTAAGCTTGTTCAGCCGTAACGCTGCTTCATAGGTAGAGTCTACAATTTCATCCCTGGTCATAGAATCAGTTTCGTAGCTGAGGATGTATTTCCAACTGGGCTGTGTCAGGGCCTGCCGGTGTTCTTCGAGAGTTCGGCAGAACTGCCTGTAACCAAACTTTTCAGGGTTCTCAAAAGCCTGACAGCCCGGGTCAAGGAATGGCGCTAAAGGTGCGATAAAAAAGCACAGCCGTTTATCCCCCTGGAACTTATCCAGTAGGAATCTGCAGTAGTCAACAGCAGAAACTGCGTCCTCGTATGACTGCTTGGGGATACCGGTCATAAAAAAGATGTCGATTTTGCGGCAGTTATTTCTAAGTGCGGATTCAAAGGTTGCTTCTATTTTCTCGTTGCTGACGGGAAGTTTCCCGTTAAACTTACGGATTCGTTCTAGGTGTGATTCAAGGGTCATTTCGATGCTGTATTTGGGTATAGCGTCGGCAATCCTGCCAAAAAACTCGTCATCAGCCGGGAAGAAGAGTTCGAAAACGAGTTCGTTCTTTATAGGGGACTGTTTTAGCAGGGTGAGGAATATATCAGTATACTCAGGGCCGGCCATGCGAAAGTCGTTCAGGATAAAGATAGGAGCAGGGCCCAAATTCTGCAGAAACATAATGTCATCCACCATTACGTGGGGCGACCTGAAAGCAGGCTTTTCACGATTACAAATCTTTTTGTAAGCGGAAGACGAACCCCCGCAGATTGAACAGTTTTGCGTACAGCCTCTTGATGACAGGAGGGCTGTGACAGGGTATTTCAACCATTCAATGTAGGGGACGGTATTATGAAGGTTAGCATACTTAAAAACTGAACGGACAACGTATTTGTAGCTGGGGATAGAAGCATAATCCATGTTATCCGGGACATGGGTAAGCGGGTTCACCATTATTTCGCCATCCGGTTTCTTCCAGGTCAGGTTTGGAATACTGGCCACCGGGAGCTTTTGCCGAATTGCACAAACCAATTGTCTGACAATTTCTTCTGTGGAGTCACCCCTGACTACATAATCAACACATGGGTAATTAGCCAGTTCTTCATGGAAATATGAGGCTGAAAGCCCGCCAAAGACCACCGGGGTATCCGGATGGTATTTTTTTATGATTTTCGCTACTTCAACACTTCCATGGGCATGAGGAAGCCAGTGCAAATCAAGGGCAAAAATCCTGGGGTTTAACCTTGAGATAACTTTCTCAACGTCATAGTCGGGGTTCCTCAGCATCTGATATGCCAGGTTGATAATCTGTACGTTGAAACCGTTCTGTTCAAGTGTCTCAGCGATGCTGGTGATGCCCACGGGATACATCTCGAAAGTAGGTGAAGAGGGCACGACATCACTGATCGGCCCGAACATAGTGGCTTCTTTTCGGAAATCGTAAACACTTGGTGAATGCAGGAAGATAAGGTCTTTACGGAACATGATATATCCCCACTTTCGTAAAGTTTGACACTTTAAATTGTATTCATTGTTTGAAAAAAACAGTCGCCACTCACAAGTCAATCTTATCACAAACTTTATGTCGCCGGAAGGGGAAATGGGTCAGGGAAAAGGACATTCTATGTCGAACTAGGTAGAATGCAGTTTGCGAATGTGAAATGATTCGCAAATATACAAAAAAAATAGGCAGGCTTTCGCCTGCTTATTTTAACGGTCGCATTTTATGGCCCACAAGTAGTTTTGCCCGATGGTAAAAGAGCCTTAGTTCCGTAAAGAATAGCTTGACCAGAACGGAGCTCAGCGAGACCAGGCTGTACCTATCCTTGACAGGCCATTTTAGTTCATCCTTGCCACAAATGGTATGCCGGTTAATATCTTCGACCTTGTTTTTCAATTCCCGGAGTTCTTTCCGCTTCAGCTGCTCATCTTTTATCTCGACGATCCTATCAATCTCGTCCATAACTTCCTGGGCATTCTTGACACGAAATTCAATCTGCTTGTAAAGTTCTTCATCGATTAGATTGTACTCATGTTTAAGGGCATTAAGTTTAAGTGCCGCCTCGTAAGTTGACCGGACGATATCGTCACGAGTCATGTTTTCTGTTTCGAAACTCAGGATATGCTTCCAACTTGGTTTTGTCAGAGCGTGATAATGGTCCATAAGAGTATGACAGTATTTCTTATATCCATATTTCTCAGGGAATTCAAAGGCCAGGCAGCCGGGATCCAGAAACGGCGCCAGGGGTGCAATAAACAAGGCTAGACGCTTGTCCCCGTTAAATTTCTCCAGCAGGTGACGGCAGTAATCGATACTTTCAATGGCCTGGGCATAAGTCTGTTTAGGAATGCCTGTCATAAAGAAAATGTCTATTTTCCTGCACCCATATTTAAAAGCAGAAGCAATGGTGTTTTCTACCTGCTCATTAGTGCAGGCAAATTTGCCGTTTAATCGACGAATTGACTCCACGTGGGTTTCCAGGGTCATTTCCAGGCTGAACTTGGGAACGGCATCGGCAATTTTGGCAAAATAACTGTCATCAGCCTCCCAAAAAAGTTCAATAATTAACTCGTTCTGTATTTTTTCTTGCTTTAACAAACGGAAAAACTCGTCGACATACTCCTCACCGGCCTGCCTAATATCATGCAGTACGAAAATAGGAGCCCGGCCCAGCTTTTGTATCAGCTTGATGTCCCCAATGAGAGACTGGGGAGACCGGTAAGCAGGCTTATCCCTATTGCACACCCTTTTATAAGCAAATTCCGAGCCTCCGCAGATTGAACAATTCTGAGTACATCCACGGGCGGTCAGGATGGCTGTTATGGGATATTTGAGCCAATCCAGATACGGTACGGTGTTATGCAGATTGGCGTACTTAAAGACCGACCGCAGTACATAACTGTAACAGGGGACAGAAACATAATCGATATTTTCCGGGACATGTGTAAGAGGATTTACCACCGGTGTCCCGTCGGTTTTCTTCCAGGTAAGGTTAGGAATCCGGTCGAAGGGTAGGTTATATCTGAGAGCTTTCATCAACTGCAGCATGGGCTCCTCGGTACTATCTCCCCTGACCACGAAATCTGCAAATGGATAAGAAATCAATTCCTCGTGGTAATAAGAGGAGGAGAGTCCACCAAAAATCACCGGTATATCAGGATGATGCTTTTTACAGAGCTTGGCCAGTTCGATACTGCCGTGTACATGGGGCAGCCAATGCAGGTCTATGCCGAATGCGATAGGTCTAAGAGAAGCTATAACCTTTTCTGGGTCATAGTTCGGATCCCTGAGCATCCGGTAAGCTGCATTGATTATTTGCACATTAAAACCGTTTTGTTCAAGGGTCTCCGCAATACTTGTAATACCCACGGGATACATTTCAAAGGTGGGCGAGGAAGGTACCACATCACTGATAGGTCCGAACATGGTTGTATCTTTGCGAAAATCGTAAACACTGGGAGCGTGCAGGAAAATTAGGTCTTTTCTGAATAATTGCAGCATATATCTCCCTCTCTCTTGTTAAAGCCGCTTTACTTGCTATAAATGCCGCTAAATAGGGGAAAATTTAATAATGAGCGGACATATCTACATTTTACCACGAAAGCTATAGTAATTGAAGAGAATTTTTCTTCCAGGTGTGTGAAGGTCAGGTAAAGTCAAAAGGTCAGAAGTTTTAAGAGAATAGCACTGACCATTACTTGAGTTTAGAACCTTGGGCTTAAGTATTGGCAAAAAGAAATATGAAGCTATTTTAAGAATTAATTAATAACGTAATGAATGATAGCAATAAACTGGTATAAACAGAAAGCTAAGATGGCGTTTCGAGAAAACTGACCCAAAATGGCTGTTGAATAATAATTATAAATGGAGTTAAATTAAGATAAAGGTCAATAAAGGTCAAAGAGAGGTGGTTAACCAGCATGCCTAACATAGCTGACATTATCGAACAGTATATCAAGGCAAGGCTCAGCCAAAGCGGGGGAGGTACTATTGTGATCCGCCGCAATGAATTGGCGGAGAAGTTCCGTTGTGTGCCTTCCCAGATTAATTATGTGCTAAGCACCCGATTCTCATTCAACAGAGGCTACATCATTGAGACACGCCGGGGCGGCGGAGGGTTTGTCAGGATTGTCAGGATACCTCTGGAAGATAGCGGTGATCTGCTTGATATCCTGTACGACAGGATTGGTGAAGCTATTTCCCTAAATGAGGCTATGAACCTGGTCCATTACCTGCTTGATGAAGACCTCGTTACCAAGCGGGAAGCGCTCCTGATGGAGAATGTGCTGGAGATAACTGCTCCCCACAATGTTGCCCCTGATATGGATAAACGGAGGGCTTTAATCCTGAAATCTATGCTTATGGTGCTTGTCAGGCATGCCAAGTAATTGCTGCTAAAGTTATCTGAGGAGTCTTAATCCTCTTTTTTTGTAAGGTAAAGTTAATACTTAGGTAAATTTGGGTTAATAATTGGAACTTATAATTATGTCAATTGATAAGGGGGGTTTGTAATGGGTAAAACAGTAGGAATTGATTTGGGGACCACGAATTCTGTTGTAGCGGTAATGGAAGGCGGGAAACCCACCGTAATCGTGAACGCTGAAGGGGCGCGCACAACACCTTCCGTAGTGGGGTTCAAGCCTGACGGGGAGAGGCTGGTAGGGCAGGTAGCCAGGCGCCAGTCAGTACTTAATCCGGAAAACACACTGTATTCTATTAAAAGGTTTATCGGCCGCCGATACTCTGAAGCGGCTGACGAACGCAACCTGGTACCTTATAAAGTGGTCTCCGGATCAAATGATGCGGTCAGGTTTGACATTCATGGCAAGCTTTATGCACCGGAAGAAATATCGGCTATGGTTCTCCGTAAGCTCGTTGATGATGCAGCCAAATTTCTCGGCGAGAAGGTGACAGAGGCAATTATAACTGTCCCGGCCTATTTTAATGACGCCCAGAGGCAGGCCACCAAGGATGCAGGTGTTATTGCCGGACTCAACGTCCTGCGGATTATTAATGAGCCGACCGCCGCTGCCCTGGCTTACGGAATGGATAAAAAAACCAATCAGACTGTTATGGTATTTGACCTGGGAGGTGGCACTTTTGATGTCTCTGTCCTGGAGGTTGGGGATGGAGTGTTTGAAGTTAAGTCTACCAACGGTGATACCCACCTGGGCGGCGATAACTTTGACAAAGCCCTCGTGGACTGGATGGCAGAAGAGTTTAAAAAAGACCATGGTATTGATCTGCGGATAGATAAGCAGGCCCTCCAGAGGCTAACAGAGGCCGCCGAAAAGGCTAAAATGGAATTGTCCACGACCATGGAATCACAGATTAACCTGCCTTTTATTACAGCAGACGCAGGTGGGCCCAAACATTTTGATATTAAACTGACCAGGGCCAAATTTGATGACCTGACGCGCCACCTGGTAGAGCGGTGCAGGGGACCGGTTGAAGCTGCTTTAGCAGATGCCCGGCTTACCGAGAAGGATATCGACGAAGTTATACTTGTGGGAGGATCTACCAGGATCCCGGCGGTCCAGAACCTGGTTCGCCAGCTGACCGGTGGCAAGGATCCTCACCAGGGTGTAAATCCTGATGAGGTGGTGGCCTTGGGCGCCGCCATTCAGGGAGGTGTTCTGGCCGGGGAGGTAAAAGATGTCCTTCTGCTTGATGTCACTCCTCTTTCGCTGGGTCTAGAGACCATGGGCGGAGTGATGACCAAAATTATTGAGAGAAATACTACCATTCCTGTTAAGAGAAGCGAGGTTTTCAGCACGGCTGATGATAATCAACCGGCAGTTGATATCCACGTCCTGCAGGGTGAGCGGGAAATGGCGAGAGATAACCGTTCTTTGGGCCAGTTCAAACTGGAAGGAATCCCTCCAGCCCCCCGTGGTATCCCGCAGATTGAAGTAACCTTTGACATCGATGCCAACGGTATCCTGAAGGTTGGCGCGCAGGATAGGGGCACCGGGAAGGAACAAACTATAACCATCACTGGTTCAACTACTCTTGATAAATCTGACATTGACCGTATGGTCAGGGAAGCCGAATTTAACGCCGCCGAAGATATAAAGCGGAGGCAGGAGGTCGAAGGCCGCAATGAGGCAGACGGCCAAGCCTATCATGTAGAACGGCAGCTTAAGGATTTGGGGGATAAGGTCCCAGTTCATGAAAAAGCAAGGGTTCAACAGCTGTTAGAGGAATTAAGAAGTGCCCTTAAGGAGAACGCCTCCATTGACCGCGTACGTTCATTGCAGGGTGACCTGCAACAGGCGGCTAACTCCCTATCTCAGTCGGCTTATCAACAGGCGTCTGGGCAAGCCGGTAATTGCGGCGGCGGCACATGTGGATCGCCTCAGGGGACTAACGACGATGTAGTGGATGCAGAATTTGAGGAGAAATAAGGTGGGTGGGGATTGTGGGCGTAACGTATCATGACTATTATGAAACGCTGGGAGTAAAACGCAGCGCGACAGAAAAAGAAATAAAAACAGCTTATCGTAAGCTGGCCCGCAAATGGCATCCTGACTTGCACCCAGGCAATGAAAAGGAAGCCGCTGAAGAAAAATTCAAGCAAATCAATGAAGCCTATGAGGTCTTGAGTGACGCTGAAAAACGGGCTAAGTATGACAGGCTGGGCGCCAGCTGGCGGGATGGCCAGGACTTCAGTCCTCCGCCTGATACGGAGGGGTTTCGTTATTATTCTTCCGGCGGGGGAGCGGAGGGTTTCAGCGATTTCTTTGAGACGCTCTTTGGCGGTAGTGACCCGTTTGGCCGTACGTCACGTAAGACCCGGCGTACAGGGTCGGTGCGGGGCCAGGATATAGAGTCTGAATTGGAAATCAGTCTGGAGGAAGCATACCGCGGTGGAGAAAAATCGATTAAGCTCAGTGCCCGTGAAGATTGTGCTGCCTGCGGTGGCTCCGGCCAGGATTTTAACGGTTTCTGCAGCCGCTGCGGTGGTGTCGGTTCAGTTTCTGCCAGCAAGGCCCTGACTGTAAAAATTCCACCGGGAGTGCAAGACGGCATCCGTATCCGGCTTAAGGGGCAGGGTGGTGAAGGGCGAAACGGTGGTGAGCGGGGTGACCTTTATTTTAAAGTTCGCCTCCAGCCTCACCCTATATATAAGGTTCAGGATAACAATCTGGAGACCGAAATTATCCTCCGGCCTGAACAGGCTGTATTGGGGGACCAAGTAACCGTTCCTACTCTGGACGGACCTGTTAATATGAAAGTACCTCCCGGAACGCGGGCCGGAAAACGCCTGCGACTGCGTGGCAAGGGACTGCCTGTGAAAGGGTCGGATGAACCGGGGGCCAGGGGAGACGAATTTGTGCGGATAAGTATTGATATTCCAGATTACCTGTCAGAAGAGGAAACGGAAATATACCGGCGTTTGGCCTCTCTGGGGAAAGGGGTGTAAGGCGTGAGAAGACATTACATGCAGATTTACCGCCATACACTGTCAGTTAATGACAAGGATATATGGATAGACATAAATACTCTGGAGGTACACCCAGATGTAACAGAACAACTGGCTGACCTGGGTATTATTGAAATCCACAGTGGACATGTTAAGGCCCGGCAGGTGTCGCGAATTCAAAAACTAATGCGCCTGCGTCGCAATCTGGGAGTTAATTTACCTGGAGCCGCAATCATCCTTGATTTGCTGGAACGGATGGAAGAAATGCAGGAAGAAATAGATGAGTTAAAAAGGAGGTGAGTTCCCGGGTGAACTAAGGCTTGTCCGGGGTTACTATGGATATTAACCGTTATACACAAAAATCGAGGGAAGCTCTGGCCTCGGCTCAACAATTGGCTGCTGAAAAACATCATCAGGAAGTGACGGGGAAACATCTGCTTGTAGCTTTGTTAAAACAGGAAGGGGGAATGGTTCCCCGTATTTTGGAGCACACCGGAGTGCATCCCGGAGCGCTCACCGGCAAAGTTGAAGAATTGCTGAGAAAGATTCCTGCGGTTACCGGTTATGAAGGTTCCCTTCACCTGGGAACCGGTTTGGCCAGGGTATTGGCCCAGGCCGAAAAAGAGGCGCGGGAGATGAAGGACGATTATATAAGTGTCGAGCATTTACTCCTGGGCTTGCTGGAAGATGGCGAAGCAGAGACTTTGGAGGCGCTGAAGCAGGCCGGATTATCCCGGGATATACTACTTAACGCATTGAGAGGGGTTAGGGGAAACCAGCGAGTGACTTCCGAAAATCCGGAAGAAACTTATGAGGCTTTAGAAAGGTACGGACGCGATCTCACAACTCTGGCTGCAGATGGAAAACTGGACCCAGTAATTGGCAGGGATGAAGAAATTCGCCGGGTTATTGAAATACTCTCCCGGCGGACCAAAAATAACCCGGTTCTGATTGGGGAACCTGGTGTGGGTAAAACAGCTATAGTAGAGGGTTTGGCCAGGCGGATTGTGGCCGGGGACGTGCCGGAGGGATTGAAGGATAAACGGTTATTCGGATTGGATATGGGTTCCCTGGTAGCGGGGGCCAAATACCGGGGCGAATTTGAGGAAAGGCTGAAGGCCGTTCTGAAAGAGGTCCAGGAATCTGACGGCAGGATTATCTTGTTCATAGATGAACTCCATACCGTGGTCGGGGCCGGAGCAGCCGAGGGGGCGGTTGATGCAGGCAATATATTAAAACCCATGCTGGCCAGGGGTGAGCTGCGCACAATTGGTGCCACCACCCTAGATGAATACCGCAAGCATGTAGAGAAAGATGCTGCCTTGGAAAGGCGTTTTCAGCCTGTTGTGGTGAACCCGCCTTCGGTGGAAGACACAATCTCCATCCTGCGTGGGTTAAAAGAGCGTTATGAGGTGCACCACGGGGTACGTATCCAGGATGGTGCCATTGTTGCAGCTGCAATCCTCTCTGACCGTTATATTTCAGACAGGTTCCTGCCGGACAAAGCAATTGACTTGATGGACGAAGCAGCTGCCAAACTGCGGACTGAGATTGACAGCATGCCTACCGAGCTGGATGAAATTACCCGGCGCATCATGCAGTTGGAGATTGAGGAAGCTGCTCTCGGCAAGGAAAAAGATCAGGCTTCTGAGGAGCGGCTTAATAAAATAAGGGAACAGCTGGCTAACCTGCGAAGTGAGGCTGATGCCATGAAAGCCCTGTGGCAGGTGGAGAAACAGGCCATTGCCAGGGTGCGCCAGTTGAAGAAGGAAATTGAGGAAACACGTCAGGAGATGGAGCGGGCTGAAAGGGAATATGACTTAAATCTCTTAGCGGAATTGAAATATAGCCGACTTGACAACCTTGAACGCAAACTCAAAGCTGAAGAGGAGCTTCTCGCTGGTAGGCAGAAACACGGGATGCTGCTTAAGGAAGAAGTGGATGAGGAGGATATCGCCAGGGTGGTAAGCCGTTGGACGGGTATCCCTGTCAACAAATTGATGGAAGGGGAAAAGGAGAAACTGATTCATCTGGATGCGGTACTGCATAAACGTGTTATCGGGCAGGATGAAGCTGTTAGGGCTGTCGCTGATGCTGTCCTGCGCGCCCGGGCGGGGATTAAGGATCCCAACAGGCCTATTGGAAGCTTTATCTTCCTTGGGCCTACCGGGGTTGGCAAGACAGAGTTGGCCAGGGCACTGGCGCAGACTTTGTTTGATGATGAGCGTAATATAATCCGTATTGATATGTCCGAATACATGGAAAAGCACACTGTGGCTAGGTTGATCGGTGCTCCTCCCGGTTATGTGGGGTACGAGGAGGGCGGCCAGCTTACCGAGGCCGTGAGGCGTAAACCGTATTCAGTTGTGCTTCTTGACGAGGTCGAAAAAGCCCATCATGATGTGTTCAACGTGCTTCTTCAGCTGCTTGACGATGGCCGGCTTACCGACGGCCAGGGGCGCACAGTCAACTTTCAGAACACGGTAGTTATTATGACTTCCAACATCGGAAGCCCAGAGATACTTGCCCAGCAGGAACGTGGCAGTGATTTTGAGCAGATGAAGGCAGGTGTGTTGGCAATTCTCAGGCAGCATTTCCGTCCTGAGTTTCTCAACCGCGTTGATGAGATTGTGGTATTCCATGCCCTTAACCAGGATCAGATTAGTAGTATCTGCGAATTGCTGCTGCAAAAAACGGCTAAGCGCATTTATGACGGCGCAGGCATAAAAATTGAATGGGATGAAGCAGCTTTAAGTTCCCTGGCCCGCAAGGGATATGAACCCGCGTACGGCGCCCGCCCCTTGAAGCGACTGATTCAACAGGAGGTGGAGACTCCCTTGAGCCGAATGATTGTAAAAGGCGAGGTGTCTCCCAAAGAGGCGGTTATCATCAGGGAATCCGGCGGCAGCCTGAGGTTTGAGAGGCAGGTTTAAAAGGCATCGTTTGCACCAATATTATTATTGAAGGGAGGAAATACCGGGCTGCACTAACAAACCCGGTATGAAACCTATGATTTGCGATAGATGTAAACAGAAACCTGCAACCGTTCATATGACACAGATAGCAGATGGCACTAAAACCGAGACTAATCTCTGTGAAGAGTGTGCTCGTGGAGAAGGCTCCATAGGTTTGGGGTTTGAACACAAGTGGATGCTGCAGAATATCTTTGCCGATTTATTCAACCAGTCCCTGGCCGGAAACCAGCAGTTGAAGGTGGGGAAGGCTGCACCCGTCCAATGTGAACACTGCGGGTTTACCGAAAATCAGTTTTCTCAGGTTGGTAAACTGGGTTGCCCAAAATGTTATGAGAAGTTTAAGGATAAACTGGACCCTGTGCTGCGGAGGGTCCACGGTAATCCCCAGCATATCGGAAAAATTCCCAAGAGGACCGGGGGCGTTCTCAGTTTGCGCAAAGAAATTGAGGACCTTAAGCGCAGGCTTCAGGAGGCCGTAAACCGGGAAGAGTATGAAATAGCTGCCCAGATCAGGGATAATATCCGTGACTTGGAAAGCAAGATTTGACAGGGGGATACCAGATGTCGATAAGAGATACCGTATTCAATGCCCGCAGCAAATGGATGGAGGGGACGGGACCGGAATGTGACGTTGTTATCAGTTCCCGTGTCAGGCTGGCGAGAAATATAAGCGAGTACCCGTTCCCCCATTTCATGTCAGAGGAACAAGCCGAGCAGGTGGCCAATGCGGTTAGGCTGGCGGTTTCACAAAAAGAGCTGACCGGCGTAATCGGACAACTGGAGTTTGTTGACCTGAGTGAGTTGACCCAAACTGAACGGCAAATACTGATGGAGAAGCACCTGGTAAGTCTTCAGCATATCGAGAGCATTGTTCACCGGGCTGTGGTTATCGCGCCCGATGAGTCAATAAGCATAATGGTTAACGAGGAGGATCATCTGAGGATTCAGTGCCTGCTCCCGGGATTACAGATGGAAGAGACCTGGGGGTTGGCTGACAGTATTGACGACCTCCTGGAACAAACATTAAGTTACAGTTTTTGTGAAAAGAGAGGATACCTTACATCATGTCCCACTAATGTTGGAACCGGGCTCAGGGCTTCGGTAATGCTTCACCTGCCAGGCCTCGTGATGACAAAACAGGTGGTAAAGATTGTCCATGCCATTTCCCAGTTGGGGTTGGCGGTTCGTGGCTACTACGGGGAAGGAACAGAAGCTTATGGCAACCTGTTTCAGGTTTCAAATCAGGTCACAATGGGGCAGAATGAAGAGGAGATAATCAAGAACCTTCAGGATGTAACCAAGCAGGTTGTCTCTCGTGAACGGTCCACAAGAGAGGGGCTTCTCAAGGATAACAGGCTGTTTCTGGAAAACAAGGTTTACCGGGCTTACGGGACCATGAAGTTTGCCCGCATGATGAATTCGCGTGAAGCATTACAGCTTATTTCGGATATAAGGATGGGCGTAGAGATGGGAATATTGGAAGGGTTGAATTATGACAAAATTAACGAGCTGATTATTCTGACTAGGCCGGCTTTTCTTGTAAAAAGGGCTGGCAGGGATTTAAGTGAGCAAGAACGCGATTCGTTCCGGGCTGAAATTATCAGGCAAACCCTTCCTGACACTAAAACTAATTGATCAACGGATTTTTTAACGAAATATGAGATATAACTACTCTATGGAGGTGAACCCCAATGTTCGGGAGATTTACAGAAAGGGCACAGCGGGTTTTGATGCTGGCCCAGGATGAAGCGCAGCGTACCAATTATCCCTATGTGGGAACTGAGCACCTGCTGCTGGGCCTGCTCAGGGAAGGTGAGGGCATTGCTGCCAGGGCCCTGCAGGGGTTAGGTATTGAACTGGAAGGCGTAAGAAGTGAAGTCGAACGCATTATCGGAAAAAAGGGCGCCGCTGTTGTGGGGGAAATAGGATTTACTCCGAGGTCCAAGAAGGTCCTTGAATTGTCCTTTGAGGAGTCGAGAGGACTCGGACATAACTATATAGGAACTGAACATCTTTTGCTTGGTTTGATCAAGGAGGGAGAAGGAATCGCCGCTAAAATCCTGGAGAACTTAGGGGCCAATACGGAATTGGTGCGGAAGCAGGTCATTCAGATGTTAGGCGGCAGTATGCCGGCAGCGGGCCAGCCAAAAGATGCCCAGATGCAGGGTAAAACTCCTGTACTGGATGAGTTTAGCCGGGACTTAACGGTCCTTGCCAGGGAGGGCAAGCTCGATCCGGTGGTAGGCCGCGAAAAGGAAATAGAGCGGGTTATCCAGGTTTTAAGCCGCCGGACAAAGAACAATCCCGTGTTAATTGGTGAACCGGGGGTTGGTAAAACCGCAATAGCTGAGGGTCTGGCCCAGAGAATTGAACAGGGGAATATCCCGGAAACTCTTGTCAACAAACGAGTTGTCACACTTGATATGGCCTCGGTTGTTGCAGGCACCAAGTTTCGCGGTGAATTCGAAGAAAGACTTAAAAAGGTAATGGATGAAATCCGTGAAGCAGGGAACATCATTATTTTTATTGATGAGCTGCATACCTTGATTGGGGCCGGCGCCGCAGAAGGAGCCATCGATGCGGCCAACATCCTGAAGCCTGCCCTGGCCAGGGGTGAACTTCAGTGCATTGGAGCAACCACCCTTGATGAATATAGAAAACACATTGAAAAAGACCCCGCCCTGGAGCGAAGATTTCAGCCAATAACTGTTGATGAACCGTCGGTGGAAGAAACTATCGCTATCCTCGGAGGTTTAAGAGACCGGTATGAAGCCCATCACAGGGTTAAAATATCTGACGAAGCATTGGAAGCCGCTGCCAAGTTATCTGACCGGTATATTACTGACCGTTTTCTGCCTGACAAGGCTATTGATCTTATAGACGAGGCTGCTTCACGAGTCCGGCTGCAGTCTTATGTGGCTCCTCCGGGGATAAAGGATCAGGAGGCCAGACTGGAGAAGGTCCGCCAGGAGAAAGAGGCTGCCATATCGGCTCAGGAGTTCGAAAAAGCTGCCCAGATGCGGGATACCGAGCATAAACTGAACGAAGAGTTGGAATTAATCAAGAAAGATTGGGACCACCGCAAAGGGCTGGAGAAAAAAGTTGTCGGTGAAGAAGATATAGCCCACATTGTCTCCAGCTGGACCGGTATTCCGGTGAAGAAGATGGCGCAGGAAGAAAGCGAAAGGCTTCTAAAAATGGAAGAGATTCTGCACCAGCGTGTCATCGGCCAGGATGAAGCTGTTCTGGCTGTCTCCAAGGCAGTCCGCAGGGCCCGGGCTGGATTGAAGGATCCGAAACGCCCGGTGGGTTCATTTATTTTCCTCGGACCGACTGGTGTCGGCAAGACTGAACTGGCCAGAGCCCTGGCGGAAGCCTTATTTGGCGATGAAGACGCCATGGTCAGAATAGATATGTCAGAGTATATGGAAAAACACGCTGTATCGAGACTTGTGGGAGCGCCTCCGGGATATGTCGGTTATGACGAAGGGGGCCAGTTGACTGAGGCCGTGAGAAGGAAACCGTATTCGGTAATCCTGCTTGACGAGATTGAAAAGGCCCATCCAGAAGTTTTTAATGTACTTCTCCAGGTTCTTGAAGACGGCAGGATGACTGATTCCAAGGGGCGTACCGTGGACTTCCGGAATACCGTAATAATTATGACCTCTAATGTTGGGGCAAACCTTCTTAAGAAAGAGACCAGCCTCGGTTTCAGGTCGACAGGTCAGGATAAAAGCTATGACGACATGAAGGATAAGGTGACCGGTGAACTTCGCCGTACTTTCCGGCCAGAATTTCTCAACCGGATTGACGAAATTATTGTCTTCCATGCCCTAAGTGAAGAACACATTAAGAAGATTGTTGATCTGATGATTAGAGAAGTGGCTTCCCGGCTGGCGGAAAATAATATTTTGATCGAGGTGACAGACGAAGCGGAAGAAGTCCTGGCCAAAGAAGGCTTTGACCAGATGTATGGGGCCAGGCCTTTGCGCAGGGCTATACAGAAATATGTTGAGGACCGCCTGTCCGATGAATTGCTCCGGGGCACCTTCAAGTCCGGAGATAAGGTCAAGGTCGGGGCGAAAGAAAATCAGATCGTAGTAGAAAAAGGATAGACAAAGGAGGGATGTTTCGCTGGAAACCATCCCTCCTCTTGCAATTACCAATGTGCCAATAAATGTTATTTTCTTGAAAATGAAGGTAATTTGGCATTTTGTGTAGAAATATTAAGAATCTCTATTTTGTTTTTACGAGGTATACTGTGGCGAAGTTAAAAAATAAGTATAAATTTGTCTGCAGTCAGTGCGGTCACGAAGAACCCAAGTGGTGTGGCCACTGCCCCGGCTGTGGGGCCTGGAATTCTATGGTAGAAGAGTTAGCTGCCACTGGGAGCGGCAAACCCAGCTCAATTCGGGAAATGAAGCCGGTACCTATTACCGAGGTGCCAGATTTAGTCGAACAAAGGGTTAGCACAGGCATAGGAGAGCTCGACCGGGTCTTGGGTGGCGGAATAGTCCCTGGCTCCCTTATTCTGGTGGGAGGGGACCCGGGTATTGGTAAGTCGACAATTGCTCTGCAAGCTGCTTCAGCTGTAGCCAAAAAAAGGGCGATGGCCCTTTATATTACAGGCGAGGAATCGGCTCAGCAGACGAGGATGAGGGCTGAAAGGCTTGGAGTTGTTACAGAAAATCTATATATAGTTACTGAAACATGTATTGAACAAATCAGGAATCATGTTGAACGATATACGCCCGGGTTAGTGGTTATTGATTCGATACAGACTACTTATAGCGAAGCGATCCCCTCCGCTCCCGGCAGTGTGACCCAGGTTAGGGAGTGTACTGGATTTCTGATGCAGATGGCAAAGACGGGGAATATACCTGTTATCATTGTCGGACATGTTACAAAAGAAGGCTATCTTGCAGGCCCCAGAGTTCTTGAACATATGGTAGATGCTGTCCTCTACTTTGAGGGGGAGCGTCATCATACTTTCAGAATTCTTCGGGCAGTTAAGAACAGGTTTGGCTCCACTAACGAGATTGGCGTTTTTACCATGGCCGAACGAGGCCTCATAGAAGTAGCAAACCCCTCAGAAATGTTTCTTGCCGAGCGTCCCATCGGGGTATCCGGGTCGGTGGTAGTTGCCGGTATGGAGGGTACGAGACCGGTGTTGGTAGAAATACAAGCCTTGGTGAGTCCCAGCAGTTTTGGCAATCCCCGCAGGATGACCAGCGGGATAGATTATAACAGGGTTAACCTGATTATGGCTGTGTTGGAGAAAAGAGCCGGCTTTCACCTGGGAAACCAGGATGCCTATGTCAACGTAGCCGGGGGAGTGAGGTTGGACGAACCTGCGGTAGACCTTGGTGTGGCTGTAGCCGTAACTTCTAGTTTCAGAGAGATGCCGGTAGATTCCTCGACAGTCGTTTTAGGTGAAGTCGGCTTGACTGGGGAAGTTCGGGGTATCAGTCATGCGGCCAAAAGGATAAACGAAGGGAAAAAGCTGGGATTTCGAAACTTTTTGATCCCGGCGGCCAATTTAAGCCAGTGTAAGGATATAACCGGAATCCGAATAATAGGTGTGGAAAATGTCAGTGAAGCCTTTGCATCGGTATTGGGGGTGAGTGAGTGAAGGACGAACATCTGCTTGACGATGAATTTTTGAGAGCTATCAGATTTCTGGCCCCAGGGACCATTTTGCGTGAAGGGTTGGAAAACATCCTCAGCGCCCGCACTGGCGCTTTGATAGTGGTCGGTGGGGATAATGACCAGGTTATGGAGATTATTGAAGGTGGGTTTGTAATTAACGCTGATCTCACTCATGCCAATATTTATGAGCTGGCAAAGATGGATGGGGCCATTGTCTTAACCGCAGACGCCAAGAAGGTCATGTATGCCAATACCCAGCTGATACCTGACCCGGCCATTCCTTCGCAGGAAACGGGAATTCGCCACCGGACAGCTGAGAGGGTTGCCAGGCATACCGGGGTAACGGTAATTTCTATTTCTCAAAGAAGGAATATGATTACTATATATAAAGGGACGAAAAAATATGTTCTCCGGGACATCGGGGTGATTTTGACAAAAGCCAACCAGGCGGTACAAACTCTGGAGAAATACAAGGTTGTGCTTGATAAGGCGCTGGCCACGTTGAGTACTCTTGAATTTCAGGATCTGGTCACCCTCTATGATGTGGCCAAAGCTATTCAGAGAACAGAGATGGTTGTCCGCATAGTTAAAGAAATTGAAACTTATATAGGAGAACTTGGGACTGAGGGCCGGCTAGTCAGCATGCAGTTGGATGAACTAGTGGCTAACGTGGAAGATGACGGGTTACTCATTATCGAAGATTATTACCTGAACCGGGATAAAAAACCCGAGGAAATACTGAAAACAGTTGGACTATGGGATGCTGAGGACCTATTGGATCTATCATTGATTTGCCGTGCTCTCGGTTATACGGGTAGCGCCAGCATATTGGATGAAACTGTCTCCCCCCGGGGATACAGGGTTTTATACAAGATACCACGGCTTCCCTGGCCGGTTATTAAGAATCTGGTGGAAAACTTCAGCGCACTGCAAAAAATCCTCAATGCTTCGATTGAAGAATTGGATGAAGTGGAGGGAATCGGAGAAGTCAGGGCCAAAGCAATTAAAGAAGGCCTCAAAAGATACAGGGACCAGATATTGCTGGACCGACATCACTGGTAAAAAAAGAAGGCATAGTTAATGCCTTCTTTTTATTAAATGTATTAAATTATATGTGCAGAGACCTGTTTTATGTTAAGTTAAAGAACCTAAGGGTAGATAGCTTTTTGTGCTCTTTGATGAACACGTCATATAGGTTTATATCCAAGTGGTTACAGAGGGCCGCCAGATAAAAAAGGGCTCGTCCGAGCTCTGCCTCTATTATTTCCTGGCAGTTCGCGCACAGCTTCCCGTTGAGATGGGAATCCAGGTAACCTTTAAGTTCCGCCAGCGAGATGTTTTCAGGAATGCCTTTCTTTTCAGCCAGCACTTTGATGCAGCCACAGCTGGTTACTGCTTTGGTGACAGAGCGGTTAACGCGGGACGAGGCTTCCTGAATCTTGCTTAATACATCAAGGATGCTTTGGTGACGGATCAACAGTTCAGAAACAGTGTTCTGGAACTCGTCACACAATAAATCTTTCATTAACTTCCCCCCTGGCTTAACTAAAAAGTGTAAAATACTTCCTGCATTCATTATACTGATGTTAAACTTGTCCTGTCAACGTGAGAATAAGATTATAAAAGTTTTATAATGGTTTCAGTTCCCTGTTTTGTAAAGTCAATGAAAATTGTTGTTGACATTATTGAAAAAGTTATGATATAATACATTCTTATTTGACAATCGCTGCGGCCTTGTGCTATACTTATTAAGAATCGCGCTTAAAAATTAGGAGGTTAAACTCATGTTTAACATAGGTGATAAAGTTGTTTACCCTATGCATGGTGCCGGTGTTATTGAGGCCATCGAGGAACAGGAGATACTTGGAGAAATGCGCAAGTATTATGTCATGCGTATGCCGATCGGAGATATGAAGGTAATGATTCCGACCAATAATGTTAAGGAAATCGGATTGCGCCAGGTGATTGATGAAGACGGTGTGCAGAGAGTCCTGAGTATCCTCCATGATAAAAGTAATACCATGTCTCTCAACTGGAATCACCGCTATCGTAACAATCTCGAAAAAATTAAGAGCGGTGATGTCTATGAAGTGGCCGAAGTGGTCAAAAACCTTATCCTGAGGGAACAGGAGAAAGGCCTGTCTACAGGAGAAAGGAAAATGCTGGAAAACGCCAGACAGATTCTGATTAGCGAACTGGTACTTGCTAGAGGGACTGAAGAAGAAAAAATAGAGTTAATGCTTGATGCAGTTTTCGCTTAATAACGTCAGATTACCTGACGTTTATTTTTTTTACTTCCGGAGTGTAAAGATGACTTCTAAAAAAAGCTCCTTTTTCTTGATACTACGTTATTAGTTGGCGTATAATGGTAACAATAGGTTCATAAGCTAATTTTAAAGAAAGGAGGTGAATAGGAGATGATTCAGAGAATTTTGCGTATTAGCCTGATAATACTTCTGGCGGGGTCAGGGATGGGTTTAAGTTTTTTATACCTGCCCGGGGAGATAGCTGGTTTTGTTATCAAAACCGAGGCCACGCGTTACGGAGTCATTGGTATTATTACCGCGGTGAGCGGGTTTATAGGAGTCATTTTGGCGCCTGGTATTGTAAGAAAGATTATTCGGCTCACTTCATGGTTGGAACAGAAGCTTGTTCACATGTCTATTCAGGAGATTGTTGGCGGCGCCATAGGTTTGATTATCGGACTTATAATAGCTACTTTGTTGGGTATTGCCATCGCTTGGATTCCCTGGGTATGGGTAGGCGGGGTACTTAAGGTGGCCGTGACCGTCCTTTTGGGATACCTGGGAATCAGTGTCGGGACCAAAAGAAAAGAAGAACTGTTGGGTTTTTTACCTCGCTTTGGCAAGGATAAGCTTACCAAGTCGGAGGCAAAGCAAATTCAACCATATAAGCTGCTTGATACCAGTGTTATTATCGATGGACGTATTGCAGATATTTGCAAAAGCGGATTCGTAGAAGGTACCCTGATTATTCCCGGTTTTATACTGGAAGAATTACGGCATATAGCGGATTCATCAGATCTTTTGAAGAGGAACCGCGGCCGCAGGGGTTTGGACATACTGAACAAAATCAGAAAAGAACTCGATGTGATGGTCCAGATAAACGATCAGGATTTCGACGAGATTGCCGAAGTTGACAGTAAACTGGTAAAACTGGCCCAGGTCCTAAATGGCAAAGTTATAACCAATGATTACAACCTTAATAAAGTCGCCCAGCTTCAGGGTGTTAAGGTATTAAATATAAACGAACTCGCCAACGCCGTGAAGCCCGTTGTCTTACCCGGAGAAGAAATGATTGTTCAGGTTATTAAGGATGGTAAGGAAGCGGGACAAGGTGTTGCTTACCTCGATGATGGGACGATGATAGTTGTTGATGGTGGGAGAAAGTTTATTGGCCAAACTATTGGGGTCATAGTAACCAGCGTTCTGCAGACAGCGGCGGGTAGAATGATTTTTGCCAAACCCAAATTAGGGGACAAGAAGACCGGCGACCAGGAAACGGCATCCTCTTTTAACGAGGTGAATGTTCTTGGATAAGATAAATGCCATTATTCCAGCTGCCGGCCAGGGTAAAAGAATGGGAGGCAGTCTCAATAAACAGTTTATGATTCTGCAAGGTATGTCTGTGATTGAGCATACCTTGAGAGTTTTTACGGCAATTGAGGTGATTAGCGGGATAGTCATTGTCTGTGCTGCCGGGGAAGAAGATTATTACCAGACGGAGATCCTGCCCAAATACGGTCTGATAAAACCAATTGAGGTTGTTGCAGGAGGCAGGGAGCGTCAGGATTCTGTTTACTGCGGGTTGTCCGCAGCCTGTGAGAACTGCAAACATGTTATTATTCATGATGGGGCCAGACCGCTGGTTACCGCAGACGTAATTTTCCGGGCGGTCCGGGAGGTTAAGGGTTATGGAGCACTAACGACCGGAGTGCCGGTAAAGGATACTATCAAGCGGACTGACTCTCAAGGTGTTGTCATAGACACTCTCCAGCGCCAGGGACTCTGGCATATCCAGACGCCCCAGGCATTCCGCCTTGACCTGTTGATGAGGGCTCATGAGGAGGCCCGGGCTGTTGGCTTTTACGGCACTGATGACGCAGCTCTGGTTGAACGGTTGGGTTTCCCGGTCAGGGTTATACCCGGGTCTTACGAGAACATAAAAATTACCACTCCAGAGGATCTCACCGTGGCCGAAACCATTTTGCGCGGGAGGGGAAAGCATTGAAGGTCGGAATAGGATATGATGTACACAGGCTTGTAAGCGGCCGGGACCTGGTCCTTGGTGGAGTTGTTGTTCCTTATGAATTAGGGTTAGCCGGTCACTCTGATGCTGATGTTTTAATCCACGCCATTATGGATGCATTATTAGGAGCAGCCGGGCTGGGAGACATCGGGCGGCATTTTCCGGATACGGATGAACAGTATAAAGGTATATCCAGTATGCGATTGTTGAAACGGGTAGTGACTCTGATAACGGAAGCCGGGTTTTCGGTTAATAATGTGGACAGCGTTATAGTGGCTCAACAGCCGAAACTCGCTGCATACATAGACGGGATGAGAGAAAATCTAGCCGGGGTAATAGATATAGATATAGCCAATGTTAATGTTAAGGCCACAACTACCGAAGGATTGGGCTTTACCGGCAACGGTGAGGGGATCGCTTCGTATGCTGTGGCCAGCCTGGTGGAGCGTTGAACGTGCGGAGATGGGTTATTCTGCTGCTTTGCCTGTTATTTCTGGCAGCTGGCGGAGGATGTAGGGGGAAAGATAAGAATATGAAAATTGAACCCAACAAACCTAAAGCTGAAGTGAAAACTCAAGAGGTTTCTTTTGAGCCGTTTAACATCAACAGGGCACCGACCAAGATTATTGATTACGCAGAAAATAATAAATCGGCTGAAACTGCTACGTTGTTGGAGGATGGGGGCAGGTTCTGGGCGCTCCTGACCAGAGGGGTCAAACCTACCGGCGGTTACAGCGTAAAAGTTTACAATATCAAATTAGAAACCGGTGAAGCAGGAGCAACCAGGCTCAGGGTTTTGTACAAATATACAGATCCTGCCCCGGACCAGTTTGTTACCCAGGTGCTAACAACACCGGTAGAGTTAGTCAGGCTTCAAATTCTCAAAAAGAGACCGGATGAAGTAGTTTTTATTAAGGGATAAGGTTTGCCGCCAGGCAGACCTTCCTTTTTTTTATGGTGCATAAAAACTCTGTAAATGAGGCACTATTGCAGATAGAAGTAATTATTAGGAGGGAAATGCTTTGGCTTTAGTTGAAGTGAGTGTTGTACCGGTAGGTACTGACGAACCGAGTGTCAGCAGTTATATCACCGAATGCTATCGCGTATTGGAGCTGGAGAGTAATCTAAAGCACCAGTTAACACCTATGTCAACGATCATCGAAGGTGACCTAAACCAAGTCCTGGATGCAGTGAAAAAAATGCATAAGGTTCCTTTCACGGAGGGCGTGGAGAGGGTTATTACAACCATCACCATTGATGAAAGGACTGATAAAAGCATGTCGATAGAATCCTCGGTGGAAGCGGTGACAGACAATATCCAATAATCTGTAGTGATACTGTTAATAACAATGGGTATTTCATAAGTAGGGTCAAGCCCTGCTTTATTTTTAATGCCTGGTAGAGGGGGGACCGGTATGCAAAAAAGAACAGTTGGTTTCTTACTTTGTATGGCATTAGCCACCGTGCTGGTTTTTGCTTTATGCACTGGTGTTCTGGCTACTTATTCCCGTGTAATTACTTTCGGCGCAGATTTAGATAGGGCACAGAAAAGCATGTTGGCTTCGAAATTTGGGGTTAATCTGGCTGAGGCCAATGTACCTGTGGTTGATGTTACAAATGCCGAGGAAAGAAAGTACCTTGCCGGATTAGTGCCTGAAAATGTAATCGGTACAAGGGCCATCTCCTCGGCCATGGTAGAGATTCTGCCGGCCGGGCGGGGAATAACTGTGGAAACACAGAATATTAATTGGGTAACCACCGATATGTATGCTAATGCCATGGCTACTGCCCGGGTAAAAGATGCGCGGGTAATTGTGGCGGCTCCTTTTCCCGTTTCCGGCACAGCTGCTCTCACTGGGATATTTAAGGCTTTTGAGGCTGCAACAGGTAAGTCCCTGGGGGACCAGGCTAAAAAGGTGGCTAATGAAGAGCTGGTGAGAACGGGTGAACTTGCCCGGGACATAGGCAAAGACAACGCCACAAGGTTAGTTCTGCTGGTTAAGGAAAAGGTTATAACTGAACGAACGAAGGATCCGGAGAGAATTCGTCAGATTATAATAAATGTGGCCGGGGACCTTAATATTAACCTGAATAATCGCCAGATTGAGGATCTGACAACGTTGATGCAAAAAATAAGTGGACTAAACCTAAATATAACTGATATCACCGACCAGTTGACCAATTTAAAGACCGAAATACAGCGGAAGATTACTGAACGGCCGGAATTGAAGAATTGGTTCGCCAGGCTTCTGGATGCGATCAGCCATTTGGTGCAGCAAATCAGGGCCTTGATAATTAGTGAAGGATAAGCCTTTGCTCGGGATTTACTTGTTGTTGCCTGGTAAAAATGATAAAATTACAGAAAGAGTGAAGCCTTTATTTCAGTAGAAATAAGGGCTTTTTCATGAAATATTCCGGGAGTGATGAAGTGGAGTCTTGGTATAAATATTCATCTGAAGAGGTTGTACAAAAATTAAAAACTGACCGTCATTCGGGTCTAACCCGGGAAGAATCTTTATTGAGGCTGGAGCGCCACGGCGCTAACGAACTGGCTGAAACCCGGGGAAGGACCGTTGGGCATATGATTCTGGACCAGTTCAGAGACTTTATGGTCTTAGTCCTGATAGCTGCTGCCGTTGTTTCGGGCCTGCTCAGGGAATTTGCCGACAGTTTGGTAATAGTGGCTATTGTCGTGCTCAACGCTGTTTTGGGTGTAATCCAGGAAAACAAGGCCGAGAAATCTCTCGCCGCATTAAAGAAGATGGCATCTCCCACAGCTAAAACACTAAGAGGAGGAGAAGCGGTTGTTATCCGGTCCAGGGACCTGGTATCGGGCGATGTTGTATTTCTTGAAGCCGGTGATCTGGTACCTGCTGATGGCAGGTTACTGGAAGTGGCGGGGTTAAGGGTGGAAGAGGCTGCCCTCACGGGGGAATCAGTTCCGGTGGATAAACAGACCGGACCTATGCCAGGGGACAGTGTGGCTTTGGGTGATATTAAGAATATGGCTTTCGCGGGAAGCACCATTATTTATGGACGGGGTGTCATGGTTGTAACCGGAACCGGCATGGAAACCGAGATTGGAAAAGTAGCGGGACTTATTCAAAAAGAGGACAATACAGACACTCCATTACAAAAGAGATTGGCTGACCTGGGAAAAAAGCTGGGTATATTATCTGTGGCAGCCTCCCTCATCCTGTTTGTGCTTGGCCTGCTAACGGGTGAACAGCCTATAGAAATGTTTCTTACTGCGGTTAGCATGGCCGTGGCTGTAATTCCAGAAGGCCTGCCGGCAACAGTTACTATCGTTCTGGCCGTGGGAGTGCAGAGGATGATTAAAAGGAATGCTATCATCCGTAAACTTCCGGCGGTGGAAACTCTGGGAGCTGCCACGGTAATCTGTTCGGACAAGACGGGGACTCTGACACAAAATAAAATGACTGTCGAGGAAATATGGGCCGGTGGTTTGGTTTATAAGGTTGCCTCAAAGCATGTTGGACCGGCCACAATTGATGGGGATATAATCAGCGCACTCAGGGCGGGCGTTATGGCCAATGACGCTAAATTAACGTTGAGGGATGCCGGAAACTGGGAGGCATCGGGCGATCCTACGGAGACAGCGATAGTAATTGCAGCGGCTCAATTGGGGTTGATTAAATATGAAATGGAAGCAGAGAATCCGAGGGTTCTGGAGATACCGTTTGACTCGGACCGTAAATTGATGACTACAATTCATCAAAGCGGCAGTGGCTTCACGGTTTATGTTAAAGGTGCGCCTGACCTGCTTGCGACCAAGTGTTCCAGGTTAATTGCCGGGGGACTGACTAAGGACCTGTCTGGTGATTACAGGCAGCAGATTATTGAGGCCAACACCCATTTGGCAGAAAAAGGTCTGCGGGTTTTGGGGATGGCCTATAAGGAAATAATAGAACTACCGCAGGAACTTAACGCCGTGGAATCTGACCTGGTTTTTGCCGGGTTGATAGGTATGGTCGACCCACCCCGGGAAGAAGCCTTTGAGGCCGTCAGGAAAACCGTGGAGGCTGGAATTAGGCCCTGTATGATTACCGGTGATCATGAAATCACGGCCAGGGCAATTGCCGGCAGGCTGGGCATAATGAGAGAGGGAGACCTTACCGTTACAGGCCACGAACTTGAAAATATGACTGATGAGCAGCTTACTAAAAATGTCGGTCAGTATTCAGTCTTTTCCCGTGTTTCTCCAGAACATAAGCTGCGCATCGTTAAGGCATTGCAGGCCAATAGACAGGTTGTGGCCATGACCGGAGACGGTGTAAATGATGCCCCCGCCCTGAAAAAGGCTGATATTGGCGCAGCCATGGGAATAATAGGTACCGAGGTAGCCAAACAAGCCTCTGATATGATTCTTACCGATGACAATTTTGCCACCGTGGTGGCGGCTGTTGAAGAAGGACGGAGCATTTACGCAAATATTAAAAAAAGCGTTTATTACCTTCTTTCCTGTAATGCGGGAGAAATAATAGTTCTCTTTTTAGCCCTGCTGGTTGGCCTGCCGCGGCCGTTGTTACCAATTCAAATACTTTGGGTCAATCTTGTAACTGACAGCCTGCCTGGCCTGGCCCTTGGCCTGGAACCGCCGGAGCGGGACATAATGAAACGGCCGCCGCGCGACCCTGATGAGAAGATATTGACCAAAAATACCGGACTGAGGCTTTTGCTTGAGGGGCTGGTCATAGCAGCAGTTACTTTATTTGCATTCCTTGTAGGACTTTCCGGGAGTCTGGAACAAGCAAGGACCATGGCGTTTCTTACGTTAAGTTTTTCTCAGAAAGCTCATGCCTTCAATAAGCGTTCCGATACGAAATCTCTTTGGTCCATCGGTTGGTTTAGCAACAGGTACCTTGTGCTGGGCGTTCTTGTGTCTACAGTGGTTCAATTGTCAGTGGTTTTTGTTCCTTTCCTGCAGAAGGTATTTAAGGTCACGGACCTGACAGGAGAGCAGTGGTTGATAGTTTGGCTGATGTCTCTCACCCCTCTGATTTTAGTTGAATCAGTTAAGGGCATCCGGCATTTGCGTCGTAGGCTGGAAGGGTTCACTTCCTAAGGGGCAGTTGCTTATATTGGACTTTAAATGGTATAATGTGTTAGAGTTTTTCCACATAATCGAGGAGGTCACTTAATGGACGGCTCTGTTAGAGTAAGATTTGCGCCCAGCCCTACCGGACCCTTGCATATAGGTGGGGCACGGTCAGCCCTGTTTAACTGGCTGCTGGCCAGAAAATCCGGGGGTCAGATAATCGTTAGAATTGAAGATACAGACCTGGAAAGATCCAGCCGTGAATCGGAGGAAAATATTCTTGAGGCACTGCTCTGGCTAGGTCTTGATTGGGACGAAGGGATTAGAGAGGGCGGCGAACATGGCCCTTACCGGCAGACTGAGCGGCTTGCAACATATACTGAGGCAGCTAATAAACTTTTAGCCCAAGGACATGCCTATTACTGTTATTGCACCGAAGAAGAACTGGAAGCCGAACGGCAGGAGTGTATGGCCAAAGGGGAACTCCCCCGTTACCTCGGCAAATGCCGGAGCCTTACTGATGAGGAAAGAAGCAGGCTTGAGGCCGAAGGTCGGAAGAAAGTGATTCGCTTTAAGGTTCCGGAAAACGAGAATATAGTAGTTGAAGATATAGTCAGGGGCAATGTAGTGTTTGAAAGTAATGGCATCGGGGATTTTGTTATTGTTAAGTCTGACGGCATTCCTACATATAATTTTGCCGTAGTGATGGATGATGCGTTGATGGGGATTACTCATGTTATAAGAGGTGAGGAACATCTATCCAATACTCCGCGGCAGTTGGTGTTATACAATGCATTAGATTTAAAACCGCCTGTTTTTGCGCATGTTTCCCTTATCCTCGGCAAGGATCGGACAAAAATGAGCAAAAGGCATGGCGCTACATCTATCGAGGCCTATCGTAAAAACGGATACCTGCCTGAAGCACTGGTAAACTATTTAGTCCTGCTCGGATGGTCCCCGGCCGCTGAAGAAGAAATATTTTCACTGGAAGAACTTGTTGCTCAGTTCTCCCTGGATAGGGTGGCTAAAAACCCGGCGGTTTTTGATACAGATAAATTAGACTGGATTAACGGCTGCTATATCAGGAAAAGTTCCGTAGACCGCATCACAGACCTGGCCATTCCCTTTTTACAGGAAGCAGGTTACATTGCCGGTGAGGTAACAAAAGAAACTTACGAATGGCTAAAACTGATAGTATTATCCGTTCAAGAACATTTGGCCAATGTGAGTCAGATTAATGAACAGGTAAAAATCTATTTTGATGATCACGTTGTGATGGAGAATAAAGAAGCCGAAGCGGTGCTTGAGGATGAGGATATACCCCGGGTAATGGCTGCCTTCCGTCAGAAGCTTGAGGAAGAGAACGACCTTAGCCCGGAAAAGGTGAAAGCTATTCTAAAGTCCCTAACCAAAGAATTGAAACTTGGCGGGAAAAAAGTTTATATGCCTATACGGGTGGCGCTTACAGGTCAGACCCATGGGCCGGAGCTTTTTTACATCATTCCAATCCTGGGCAGGGACCGGGTTCTAGTGCGATTGGCCCAGACCGTTTAGGGGAGGTCATTTGATGTTTGCAGGGATAAAAAAAGAAATCAAGGTTATTTTTGAGCGTGATCCAGCGGCCAAGACGTTAATAGAAGTGCTGCTCTGTTACCCCGGCCTGCACGCCCTTCTGTTTCACCGGTTTGCTCATTATTTATATAAAAAAGGACTTGTCCTCCTCCCCAGACTTGTTTCTCAGTTCACTCGTTTTTTGACCGGGATTGAAATACATCCGGGGGCAAAGATTGGGGAAGGATTGTTTATTGATCACGGCACCGGTGTGGTCATCGGGGAGACGGCAGAAGTTGGCAATAACGTGACTATCTATCAGGGTGTTACGCTTGGCGGCACCGGTAAGGAAAAAGGAAAACGCCACCCTACGGTGGGCAACAATGTTGTCATCAGCACCGGAGCAAAGGTCTTGGGTAATATAATAGTATCCGACAACGCCCGGATCGGCGCAGGTTCCGTCGTGCTGAGAGACGTGCCTCCTAATACGACGGTGGTCGGCATACCTGGTAAAATTGTTATCAGAGACGGGGTAAATATTGCCGACATGGAAGTGGAATCTATTATTGACCTGCATCATGAAAACCTTCCAGACCCGGTAGCGGAAATGATTCTTTGCCTGCAGCGGAAAGTAGGGCGCCTGGAAAGAAGAATAGAAGAATTGGAGGAGACCCCTAATGACGGTGAAAATATATAACACACTTAATAACCGGAAAGAGGAGTTTGTCCAACGGAATTCCGGCAAAGTGGAGATGTATGTTTGTGGGCCGACAACCTATAATCTTATTCATCTGGGGAATGCCAGGCCGCTGATTGTTTTTGATACCGTCAGGAGGTATTTTGAGTATATAGGAAATCATGTAACTTATGTACAGAACTTTACCGACATAGATGATAAAATTATCAATAGGGCCAAAGAAGAAGGTTCCGACCCGTTGGCTCTAGCCGCAAAATATATCAAGGAATACTACAAAGATGCCAGTGCCTTGGGTGTGCGACCGGCGAACGTCCATCCGAAAGTAAGTGAACATTTGCCGGAAATAATTGAGATGATCCAGGGAATCATTGATAATGGTTATGGATATGTCGTTAATGGCGATGTTTACTTTGCGGTTAGCAAGTTTGCAGGTTATGGCAGGCTTTCCGGCCGCAGGCTGGAGGACATGATGGCCGGCGCCCGGATAGATGTGGACGAGCGTAAAGGACATCCGATGGATTTCGCCCTATGGAAAGCTGCTAAACCCGGGGAACCGGAATGGGACAGCCCCTGGGGAAAAGGCAGGCCGGGATGGCATATAGAATGCTCTGCTATGGCCAAAAAGTACCTGGGGATGGGCTTCGATATACACGGTGGAGGCTTTGATCTCATCTTCCCCCATCACGAAAATGAAATCGCCCAGGCAGAAGCATGCGAGAAGTGCGGCCCTTTTGCCCGGTATTGGATGCATAATGGGTTTATCACCATTAATGAGGAAAAGATGTCTAAGTCACTGGGTAATTTCTTTACCGTCAGGGAGATTCTTGACAAATATGACCCTGAGATTGTAAGGTTCTATATGCTCTCAACTCATTACCGGAGCCCTCTTGATTTTGATGATACCAAGCTGGAGATGAACAAGAAAAGTCTTGCCCGGCTGCACAACGCACTGGACAATATTGAATCATCTTTGAACGGACTTAGTTTTGGCCCTAATGGCACCAGTGTTGACAACAATGTCATCGACATAATAGGAGATTTTAAAAAGGCTATGGAAAAGACTGAAGGGGAATTTCGGGCCGCCATGGATGACGACTTCAATACGGCTCTGGCGATAGCAAGCCTGTTTGATTTAGCCCGGGAAGCCAATACTTTGATTAAAGTATTTTCGGATAATACCAGCAAACCCTTGCCGGGCGAGGCGAAAAACGTCCTGGAAGAGGTTAAGTCACAGATGTACCGGCTTGGAGAAGTCCTTGGCCTCTTCGAACGCAGGGGGGCTGCCGGTAAAGACGAGTCAGGTATGGTTGAAAAACTGGTGAACCTGTTCATAGAGATGCGTCAGGAAGCCCGGGCCAAAAAAGACTGGGCTGCCGCCGATGCTATCAGAGATAAACTCGGCGGAATCGGCATTATTATTGAAGATACTCCCCAGGGGGTTCGCTGGAAACAAAAATAATTGGAGGACGTGAAATATGACCATCGCTCAGGGCCAGCAGCCAGCTCATCTGCCAGCCCTTGTCCTGGCTTATCTGGGAGATGCGGTGTACGAGCTCTCGATAAGAAGCCACTTGGTTGCCCAGGGATACTCCAAGGTTGATTTTCTTCATAAGCAGGCAATCAAATATGTCAATGCCGAAACCCAGGCCAAGGTGCTGCATGCCATCGCCGGCGATTTATCCGATGAGGAGGCTGCTATCGTCAGAAGGGGCAGAAATGCCAAATCAGGGTCAGCTCCCAAAAATATTTCGATTACTGATTACAGGCACGGGACTGCCCTTGAGTCTCTGATAGGATATCTTTACCTTTCAGGACGGGAAGACCGCATTTCGGAAATAATTGATATTGCTATCGGTATTGTTTCAGCAGCGGAGGAAAAGAATAAAAGATGAATATAAAACTCATAAATCATACTCCTGATCCCGATCGGACAGTGGCTGCCGCGGCACGTCTCTGTTATTCTCCCGTGGGGGTCGAGCAGATAACGGAAAAAATGAGCGACGGGGATATTCAGAATTTCCTGGGAAAGCTTATTGAAATAGGACATTTCTCCCCGGTAGAACATGTTTCTTTTACCTTTGCCGCAGAGGGAGTCAGCAGGGCGCTGAGCCATCAATTGGTCCGTCACCGTATAGCTTCATATTCCCAGCAATCACAGCGATATGTTAAGATGGATGGCTTTGCCTATGTCATTCCTCCCTCGGTGCAAAAAGACCCCAAGGCTGCGGAAGTATTCACCAGGGCCATGGAAGAGATTAATGAAGCTTATAAACGGCTGGCAGATTTAGTCCATCATGAAGATGCCAGGTATGTGCTGCCAAATGCCTGTGAAACAAAAATCGTTTTCACCTTTAACTGCCGTT
>Ga0209347_1001840_pt1 | contig 31125 bp, 25 predicted proteins | sample AutmiccommuBRH23_FD_187382 | JGI IMG/M metagenome (GOLD analysis project Ga0209347, IMG submission 187382) | Deep subsurface microbial communities from Mt. Terri, Switzerland - Autotrophic microbial communities BRH/23 (SPAdes) (version 2) | ecosystem: Environmental > Aquatic > Deep subsurface >...
GAATACGTGAACACGGCATCGGTGGTCGCCCCGTCGCGAGGGTCCCACACGGTGATGCGGACGGGCAATCGGCTCTCCCGCAGGGCCCAGATCCGCACCCACTCGGGCGTGTCGGGCAGCGCCACGTCGAAGACCACCACGTCCTGCGAGATCACCGCGTCGGGATTGATCAGCGGCGTGACATCGGTCGCCCGGCCTCCGAACATGACCTCGATGATCGCCTCCAGGGAGAACTCCTGTGCCTGGCCGATCTTCTCGATGAATGCTCTCGCCATCTCGTCGGGCCCGACAATTTGACGCGACTTGATGTCATAGGCCTGCATCCAGGCGCCATGGGCGAAGACCACCTGTGTGCCTTTGCGGAGGCGGATGCGACCCTCATGGCTCATCCACAGTTCCATCTGAGTCGGCTCGGCAACGGCGTCCCCCTTCATATAGATTGTGGCGCTGAAGAACGGCACGGCCTGAAACCGCCGGCTGACCTCGGCCCAGGCGACGTTGCCGCCGGCGAACGAGCCCAGATGGCCCAACAGAGCGCCCGCGGCAACCAGGATCGCCGCCGCAACGGCCAGCCGGACGATCCGGCCTCCCAGCCGCCCCATCGAGGCGGACACCGAACCGTCGTAGGCCGCACGCATCCTCTGCACGATTTGCGCGTCGGCTCCGTCCGTCGTCCGGATCGGCGCACTTCGAAGGAATCGGATTATGTCACTTGGAGGTTTCATTCTTCCACCTCTCCATTTAACTGCGATCGGAGTTTGTCCAGGGCGTAGCGATAGCGGCTCTGGACGGTCTTGATTGAGGTCTTCTGCCATTCGGCGATCTCGCGGAACGGCAGGTCGCCGTACAGGTGCAGCGTCACAACCTCCCGCTGCTCGGCAGGCAACTCGGCCATTGCCTTGCCGACGAGGCTGAACTGTTCGCTGTACACCGCCCAGCCCTCGGGCTCGGCGGCACTCGACGCGAGACCTGCTGCCTCATCGAGGCTCGCCGTCTCCCGACAGCGAGAAGCGGCGAGCCGGTTGCGGGCGGCGTTGGCCACGCAGGTCGCCAGATATCCTTTCAGACTGCCGGTCAGCCGAAACGTCCGCGCCAGACCGGCGAAGCGAACGAAGACATCCTGCACGACATCCTCGGCCGCCGCGCGATCGCTCAACAACGAGCCCGCCAGCCGGAGTAGATCGCCGCGGTACTTCTCGTACACGCGAGACAGCGCCGCCGCATCCCCGCGGTTGAGCCGCCAGACGAGAAATCGATCTTCCACCATCACCGAAAAGGCCCTTTCAGCGAGAACTGCCTGTTCTCACCAATATAACAGCCGGGATGGCGGCATTGCTCTACCGGACGCGAGCTTTATTTTGCGAAGTGTTCGATGAGACGGCAGATTCAAGTCTGTGCCGGTTCCTCGGCGTCTGAAGAGGACCCTATTGACCTTATTGACAATGAGGTCAATTCGGTCAATGAAGTCCTCTCCCAACGTGCCGGGTGCCGGGTGCCATGCCTACGGCTTTGCGTAGGCATGTCCGGCCCGGGGAATCCGGCATGTCTACGAGGCGTAGACATGGCACCCGGCCCTCGGGCGAGCAGCGCACGCAATGATCTCGCGGTTGATACCGCTCACGGCACCCATCCCGGATCATTGGGATCGAAGACGCCCTCCAAGAACTCGGGATCGGTCTGGATGTGTACGCGAGTCCATCGCTTCTGCCCTTGTGGGTCCCACTTGGCGTGCCTGCCGTCCCAGTCCGCCGATATCTCGCGGGACTTCGCGGCGTACGGCTGTCCCGTCTCGAATCGCCCGTACTCCTGGACCTCCCACACCGAGGTCGGCTCGGCCGGCGTCTCGTACGGATTGAAGTCCACTTCGCTCACCTTGCGGTGGACCTCGCCGCCGGGCGGCGTCCTGTATTGGTAGCTCTCCCGGCGGACGCACATGTGGTCGCGGCTCGGGTCGAGATAGCACAGCGTTCTTCGCGCGGCCTCGATCACCTTGCCCTGCTGAATGTTGGCCGTGTAATACGTCTCGATGCAGAGGAGCCCCCGCTCGGCGGCATAGGCGTTCTCGACGAGTCTGCCCCGGCCATTGAGAGCCCAGCCCAGCAGATCCAGTCCGCCGCTCCGACCCCCGCCGGTGTGCGTGCCGATCAGTTCTCGCCGGTCCTGTCGGTGCCACGCTCCGCCATAGTACTGAGCATGGTATTCATATGTGCCGTCATAGAGCGAGGCGAAGAGGTGGTACACTTCCTGCGAATGCGCCCACGCCCGAACCACCTGCACGCCCTCCGACAAGGGAATCGCACCGGCCGGCGTCCTGTCCCGGAGAGAGTGATGTTCCCAGCGGGCCTTCTGATCATCCACATAGATGATCGTGATGCCGTGCGCGACATCGTTCTCGTCCGTCTCCACGGCGATGAGAGTCCACTGCCTGGGCAAACTCCCCCGGGCCGCGTCGAACTGCTCCATGACCTCGCGTGTCCGAGCGTCCGGCTCACCGCGGTCCGCCGACTTGCTGGAAATCAGGACCTTGGCGTCCCGCGGCGCGCCGGCCTCGTAGATGTCCGTCGGGCCGGAGGCGGGATAATCGGCCACACCTGACGCGACGGCTCTCCATCCCCTCGGGTGGATCTGCTCCCACGTCATCTTTCGCATCAGGTGCGTGTCCGGATCGATGATCATCGAGACGATGCTCCGCATCCGCTCCGGCGGATTGTAGTCCATCGTGACGGTCGTCACCGGACGCCCCTCGTACACCGCCTCTCCAAATTCGACCTTGGTGCCCCGCTTCTCGGCGTCCTCCAGTTCCTTGGCGAACCGGTCCATCACGCTCATCTGAAGGAGTTCCGGCGAGGCAGGCTCGCCCTGCTCCACGACGATCGTATTGCTCGCGGGGTCGTATCGGAACACTCGTCCGGTATCCTCCTCCGTGCAGGAAATCCGACCGTCGGCGTGCTTCTGGATTTGACGCGGCGGATTCCGCGAGGCCCACGATTCCCATCCCTCGGGACGCCTCCCCATCGCGGCTACCGCATTGGCATCCGCGAACTCGACCGTCAGGACGAAATGGCTGTGCTCGACCTGCTTCATGGCCTTGCGGATCTCCTCCAGGCCAAAGGCGGGGGTCGCAATCCTCAGCCAGTCGCTCGTCAGCACCAGTACGCCCGCCACAACCACGGCCGCCGCCGCAATCCTCAGTGTGCGAGTCATCGTGAATATCCTTCCTGCCGAGGCAACTGTCCGAAGTTCGGGCTGCCCGGTCTGGGATCGATACGCATCGATTCGATTCTGGTGCCTCTGCTTCCATCGCTGGAAGTCAAAGGAAGGGCTGCGTCGCCCGATGGCCTCGCGAACCAGGTCGTCGAGTCCACCGTCGTGATGTTCCGATTTCATGGCAGATCCTCCAGCACGCCTGTGCGGCGAAGGGATTTGGCGAATTTGCGTTTGGCCCGGGTCAGCAGGCCGTTGATCGAACTCTTGGAAAGGCCCAGCACGGCCGAGATCTGCTCGTACGAGCGTTCGTGATAGTACCGCAGGATCAGCACTTCCCGCATGGACTCGGGCAGCCCGTCAATCGCCCGACGAACGGTCTCGACGGGCGAATCGCGCTGCGGCTCGTCCTGGACTGCCGAGGAATCCTCAATTTCGGAGGTCCGCCTTCGAGCCCGACGCATATCAATCGCGGCATGGCGGCAAATCTGTGCCAGCCAAGGGGCGAACTTCTCCGGCGTCTTGAGCTTGCGGAGATTCACGAGCGCCCTGGCGAAGGCCTCCTGGGCGGCGTCCTCGGCAAGCTGATGATCTCTCAACGCACTGTAGGCGACAGCCATCATCGCGGCGTAGTACCGCTCGCACAGCCTGCCGAAGCTGTCCAGATCGCCCGCCTGTGCGGCCCGTACGAGTTCCGTATCCGATGCGATAGCCCAATCTCCAAAACGCCCTTGCCGTTGCCTTTCTATCCTACTTGTCTCGTCACGGGCCCGAAAGTAAGCGCAGAAAATGTTCCGGCATGACGATCTTGCAGGATTTTACTGGGTGAGGGCTTGGGCAATCTCGGCGACGATCTGCTCGTGGGTCTTGTTGGTGCAGTCGATGGTGATCTGAGCGTATTTACGGTAGAGGGGCTGGCGCTGGTCGTAGAGGGAGCGGATCGTTTGATCTTTTTCCATCACCACGCCGCGGGTGGGGAGGTTCGCGAGACGCTGCTCGATCCGCTCCACGGGCAGGTCGAGGTGGACGATGACGCCGTGGGCGCCGAGGTGTCGCATGGCCTGCTCACTGTAGACCACGCTGCCGCCGGTGGCGATGACGGCGTTCGTCTCGTCGAGGCACAGGATGTAGTCCTCCTCGGCCTCGAGGAACCACGCCAGCCCGTGGCGGTCGATCATCGATTGCAGGGACCGGCCTTGGATCGCCTGAATGTACACGTCCGTATCGAGGAAATAGCGGCCCAGCGCCTTGGCCAGCAGCACCCCCACGGTGCTCTTGCCCACGCCCGGCATCCCGATCAGCACAATGTTCCTGCCCGTGATCTCCATGGTACCGGAACAGGGTAGCCCCCGGTGCGGCCGATGGCAAGAGCAGAAAGCAAAGCACTCACAACCGCTATGGAACGGACCCTGCCTGGTGATCCGCCTTCGGCAGGCTGTTCGGATCGAAGACCCCTTTGGGAAACTCCGGATTCGTCTCCAGGTAGATCGTGTACTTGAGGGCACTATTGTCGATCCTCTGGGGATACCAGCGGCCCGTGTCCGTCCGAGCGAATTCCAGGACAGTGCTTCTCTGTCCTTCAGAAGGTATCTGCTGCTGGCAGATGTAGTCTCGCTCAGGGTTGAGGTAGAGCGCCCCGGTCTCGGCGTCGACACGAATCAGGCCGTTCTCCCTGGCATAGTCGTCCTGAATGATGTCCGCGCGTTCCCGGATCTCGGGCCAGCCAAGTTGGGCTATGGGAAACAGATGCCAGGAATCCTCTGCGGTCAGTTCCCCGCCTGAGAGGATCTGCTCCGTGTTGCTCCAAGCGCCATCCTCATTGCGGCGAGCGAGGTAATGATGGTCCCTGTCAAAAAGAGAGATAGATATCGAGCCGTATGCCTTGTGAGCACGCGACCATTTCAATATCGAGTCGAGAGTGTTCCCCAATTCGGCCTTCTGCTTCTCCCATTGCGAGCCGATGAAGCCTCCGCGGTACAGGAAGTGCTGCTCTTCTCTGAAGCGGGGTCCGTCAGCATAGCAGATCTCCACGGACTCCACCAAACCGATCATCTCGCGGGTGACGATGGCGACGTATTTCTCCGCCGGGGGCGTGAAATGGTAGGATTGATAGGTCTGGTTGATGTCCGACCACGGTGGCAGCGGCAGGCTGCTGATCGTGGGAATATCCCTCGACAGCCCCAGTCCATAGATGTCCGCTGGGCCCTGCTCAGGATAATCGAACGTGGCGGTCTCCACCAACTCCGGATTCCCGGTCTTCGTATTGATGAAGCTTGTCTCTTCGGCGATCGGCAGCGAGGTCGTACGATCCACGAAGACCCTGCTGCGAATCGCGGCCACTCCGTGCCGGACCGCAGATGTGATCTCGAAGATCTCAACTTCACGGCCCTCGTACTGCCCCATTTCGCGAGTGACACGGCCTCCGCCCGAGGTTATCTGCTCGATGCTTTTTTCGAGCCAGCCTCCGGGCGAGTCCGGCCGGAACGGTCGCCTGCCGGCAGGCAGAGACGAAACAACGATCCGTCCGGCAACAGAATTGTATTTATAGATCTCCTGCCTGGCGTAGTCGGAGTAGTGAATTGCACCCCGGGCATTCTTGTAGATCACCACCTGGGCATTGAAGGAATACCATATTTCCTCATCCCGCTCACCCTCTGCGGAGGTTCTGTTTCCCGCATCATCCAGTCTGTACCCCGAGTAACGTATGTGCATCCAGGGCACATTCTTGACCGCCTCCGTGACCTTCGCATATGCCGCCGTTGTCCCATCCCAACGCCCGGTGAGCGCAGATAGGAGCAAAAGCGAGATCAGGACGATTGCTGCGGCGGAGGCCAGTCCCGCCGCCCAGTTTTTTTTGGCGATCCTCCACAGACTCATGCCGCGATGATTCGCCGGATGAGTCGGCCGACTAAGGACTTGGCGAACTCGATCCAGGGCTTGACCAACGCGTTGCGGCGAGGGTTCGATATCAGAGAGCAGGTCGAGACGCCGTCGAAGCTCGCTCTCACTCATCTTCGACATGCTGCACCTCCTTTTCATCCATCGATAATGGCTTCTCGCCGAGCATGCCCCGCAAGGCGCCCATCGCCCGCGAGCACAGGGCCCGCACGTGGTGCGGGGTCTTGCCGAGTTGCCTGGCGATCCCTTCATACGACTCCTGCTGGATGTACCGCAGGACAAAGGCCTCGCGCGAGGGGCCGTGAAGCCGGCCGATGGCCGCGAGGACCTGCTCCAATTCCTCGGACTCGATCAGCTTGTTCAGGGGCGAGCCGGCCTGCGAGACACATTCGAGCGATTCGTCGAGCGGGCACGACCGGCGGCTTCGTTCCCGCCGTCGCCAGTCGAAGGCCAGGTTGATGGCCGTCCGGCGGGCATAGGCGTGCCAGCAGTCGATGCCGCCCTGGTCCTTCGCGCCGTGGAGCTTCAGGAACAGATCCTGCATGAGTTCCTCCGCCACGTCCTGGCGCAGGGTGAGCCTCGTCAGCAGGGCATACAGACTCGCCCCGGATCGATCCAGCAATTCGAGCAACTCTGTCCGCCGGTCATTCACTCCTGGCTCCTATCCGATTCGTGCCTCGGCACTTCACCATTATAGACGGGCGGAACCCGCACCGCGCAACACAAAGGCCGAGCATTGAGGCTCGGCCCTTGTACTGATCGATATGCGGTCTCGATTCGTTGGAAGCCCCAGGGCTTCTCCCCATCACTTCTCGATTTTCTGGAATCCGGGCGGAACTTGCGGGGTGAGGAAATCCTCGGGCAGCGTCGGATCCCAGTGGAACTGCTCCCGAACCGTCACGTTCACCCCGGCGCCGTTGCTGTTCGGCCAATGCGTCTCCATCCGCACGGGGAGGTTGGTCGCCGCGTCGAACCATACACGATGGAATGCCCCGTCCGGATTCGTCCCGTATTTCTTGGCGCTGACATCGAAGCCGAAGCATGTGACGCCGTCGATCTCCCGGGATTCGTAGAACCGGTCAGCCTGGTCCATGAAGCCGATGACGAACGCCATGTGATCCATCGGGTGCCTGTGCAGCTCCGTCCGGCGGTGCTCGATCTGCTTGAAGGTGCGAGCGTCGTAATCTACGACGGTCTCCACCAGGCGGAAACCCTTGTCGTTGAAATCCAGATTCGTCGGCAAGTCATCGGATTTGTGCGTCACGTGCCACTCGGTCTTGCGGACACGATCCCCATCGAGATGGTCCACGCGCCAGGCGTTTCGAGATACGGAGAACAGTCTGCCGCCTTCGCCGTAGGTGACGGTCGCCATCTCACGAAAGGCGGCAAAAACCTCGTCCTTGAGCCCGGGCGGCACGTTCGCATACACCATCTCGCCCTTTTCCTGGCGTTCTCTGGCCTTGCGGATCACGCCGGGGTGTTCGTTCACGAACCCTTCGGGGATGCACGGCTCGAACAGGTCTATGGGGACCTCGCTGGCGTACTGGAACTGGTCCTGGATTTGGGTAAGCGTCTGCTCCGGTTGATCTGTGATCGGTATGCCGTGGTGCTCGATCCTCACGGGCAGCTTCGTATCCTTGGCGAACCAGATACGGTCGATCGGCTGTTTCGGGCTGCCCTCGTACTTGGCGGCCTCGATCTCAAAACCGACGCACTCCTTGCCCTCGAAGGTCTGAGGATCGAGGATGCGATCCGCCTTGTCCAGGAGGTTCACGTAGTGCCGCAGCAATTCTACCGGGTCGGATCTCGACTCAGACGCTGCATACGTTTCGATCGTATAACACTGAAACTCGTAGGAGACGTCGTACTTGAGGATGTAGCCGGGCTCGCCGGGCACTTCCCAGGTTGTGCCGACGAGTGTGTCGTGGAAGTACCGGTCCCGCCGCTGTCTGTCGGGGGCAGTGAAGAGTTGGTTCCAGCTTCCGGATACGTGCGTGGACCCGTAGCCGCCGACGAAGGCATTTCCTTCCCGATAGATCAGTACGTTGATCTTCTCAAGCGACTCAATGATCCCCTGTCCCCAGGCCGCCGGCGGTTCAAGCCACCATTGGCCGTTGCCCGTGGGCCAGAATGTGACGCCGCCGAGCACGATCACTACCACCGCCGCCGCGAGGGCGAGCTTTCCTGTTCGCGTGTACATGGTGATTCTCCCTATTCCTGACCGGCCTGAAGCCGGAGCGTGTGCGTGTGACTCATCCATTGCGTGAGAGATATCTTGAAGCGTTCCGCGCCGCCCGTCGGCGGTCGATTGGTAACGCAGGTCTCGAAGCATACTTTCCAGCGAATCGTTCGATTTCATTCTGACACCTCGCCGTTCAACATCGAACGCAGTTTGTCCAATCCGTACCGATACCGGCTGATCGCGGTCTTGAGCGTGACGTCCTGATGCTTCGCAATCTGGCGGAACTTCATGCCTGCGTGGACGCGGAGCATGATGACTTCTCGCTGCTCGTAGGGCAGTTCCTCGACCGCGGCCCGGAGCCGCCGCATCTCGTCGCTGCGGATCACCATTTGCACCGGTCCATCCGAGCCGGCGGCCACATGACCGGCGTCATCGAGGGGCGCCAGCCGCTCCCGGACCTGTCTGCGATAGTGGTCACGGACCCGGTTTGCGACCGCAGTCGCCAGGTACGCCCGAAGGGTCCGGCGAAGCTCAAGCCGGGGGGCCGAACGGACTAGGCCGAGGAAAACGTCCTGGACCACGTCCTGGGCGGTGGCCGGGTCGCGGAGCAGGTTGGCCGCCAGCGTCAGCAGGTCGCCCTCGTGCCTCTCATAGATCAGCCGCAGGGCTTCCTTGTCGCCGCGTTTGAGCCGCCACAGGAGTCTTCTGTCTTCAAGCATCACGAATCCGCCGGTACATCGTTCGACAATCGATCGTCACCAGTATGACGTCGGCCGGATGGGTTTTACCTCATGACCGCCCGATAATTTTGGGCGAGTGATTTTCGCCACCCGGAACGCTGCCTCGGCCGGGGAACGCCGACCTCGGCCGCAGGGCGGAGAATCGCCGTCTTCCGGGCCGGCGGCAGGGAATCCCGGCCGGGATTTCGGCGTGCCGATCTCATCCGACGCCGGAGAATGGCCGATACTCGCAACAGCGTCAAGCAGCCTGATGAAGCGGCCGCGCAACCTCGTGCCTGCCGGCGTTATGAAACAACTCGGAAAGGATAACGCAGATGGTGGAGAAAGCCCGCGATCTCATGCAGATCGGTGTGAGGACGATTGAGAAAGACAGCTCGGTATATGACGCGATCGGGATGCTCGGACAGCACCGCATCAGCGGCCTGCCCGTGATGGACGGCCGGACGCTTGTCGGCATTATCACGGAGAAGGATATTCTGCAACTGGTCTTTCGCGAGGAGCACCTGCCGGGCTCGGTCGAGAAGTACATGACCCGCAACGTCATCACATTCGATGAAGACGACTCGGCCGTGAAGGTCTGGACCTGCCTGGTCCGGCAGTCCTATCGCCGCGTTCCGATCGTGCGCGAGGGCCGCCTGACGGGCATCATCAGCCGAACCGACCTGATCCGCGCCCGGATGAACGATCTGAGGCCCGAATCGTCGACCGACGACGAGGAGCGAGCCAACCGGGGCCCGCTCGTTCGAGACGTCATGACGGCCGGTCTGCTCACGACCACGCCCGAGGCCCCCATCGCCGAGGCGGCGGAAATCCTCGTCGCCAACGGAATCACCGGCCTGCCGGTCGTGGACGATTCCATGCGACTGCTGGGCATTCTCACCGAGAAGGACGTGTTGAAACTGCTCGACGGCGCCCCCTCACGGGCGTGGCAGGTTCGCGACGCGATGACCTCGAACCTCACCACCTTCGACGCCGGCGAGAGCCTGTTCGACGTGTGCGAGTGCCTGGCGACCAGCAGCTTCCGGCGAGTCCCCGTGCTCGACCGGGGCCGGCTCGTCGGCATCGTCAGCCGGGCGGACCTGATTCTGTACATCCTCAAGCACCGATCGATGCTGTTCCGCAAGAGGACGTCCACCGCGGTCGCCGCCTGCGTGGCATGCTAACGTACTTGCTTGCCTCAGACGCAATCGCCTGCACAAGAAAGTAGGCCACAGAGGGCACAGAGATCACAGAGGCCATTGTGGCTTACAGCCATGATTTCCTTGCCTTCCTCTGTGTACTCTGTGCCCTCTGTGGCAAATACCTTCACCCACGCGCCGCTCGATCAGGGCATCAGGGGCGTGTAGTCGTCCGGGATGTTGGGCTCGAAGAGCGCCGGGGCCACCGCCTCGGACCACTTGAATTCCATGAGCCACCGGACCGCGGCGCCGTCGGCCGTGCCCTCGATCTCGATTCGGATCGGCAACTCGGTCGCCACGTCCACCCACAGCCGGCCGACACCATTCTCCAGTTTCTCGCCATCGGTGGGCGGATCGGTTACCTCAATTCCCTCGACTTCGACGCCATCGATGACGGATCGCCCAAGCTCCTTGTACGGGCGGGCCAGGAATCGCTCGATGTAGTCGGCCGGGTCCTTGTACTCCTCGGGCATCTTGCCCCGCTGCTCCGGCGGCAACGGCGTCTGGGACCATTTCTTCTCGCCCGGGATCACCATGGTCAGCGTGTCCTCCTCGGGCGGCACGTACCAGGAGGCAACAACCTCGCCGGTGCCGATGTCCATGCGAAAACCGTATCGCTCCGAGAGGTAGAAGGTCCATTGTCCTCCCGGCTCGCCCGCGGCATCGGCGTCCTGCTGCCCGCGAACACCGATGGTCAGGCGGAACATGAAGGTGTCGATGGCCTCGATACGGCCGGGGATCTGCGCCCAGGCGACACCGCCGCCCGGGCTCTCGATAACGTTCAGGCCGATGAGCCCCGCGAGCACCACCGCGGCCGCAACGGCCAGTTTCGTGATTGGACTGGTCATGATCGTTCTCCTCATCATGGGATGGTTGATTGTCTTCGTCTCGACCAGCGCCCTGTCGATGTCGCGATGGACTCGCTCGTCGAGGTCGCCGCCGGTCTTGAGGTGTAATTGACTGATGCACTTGTCGATTCGACGCTCTGGTTTCATTCGTTTGCCTCACTATCGAGCAGGGCTCGCAGTTTCTCTATGGCGTACCGGTATCGCCCTTGTACAGTATTGATCGAAACGCCCTGGGCTTTGGCAATCGCCGCGAACCGCAGTCCGCCGTGCGACCGCAGGAGCAGGACTTCGCGTTGCTCGTAGGGCAGCTCCAGTAGCCCGGCATTGAGCCGGCCGAGCTGCTCGGCGAAGATGGCCACCTGCTCAGGCGACGGCTCAGGACAAGCCACGTCCGGCACCTCGTCCAGAGCGGCGCCATGGCGACGCCGGCCGGCCTTGTTGACGTTCCTCGCCCGGTTCGCGACGCACGTGGCCAGGTAGCCCTTGAGGCTGCCGGTCAGTCTGAACCGGCCGGCCGAGCCGAGGAACGAGAGGAAGACGTCGTGCACAACGTCCTCCGCCACGCGAACGTCCATCAGCAACGCCGCGGCCAAGGTCACCAGGTCGTCCTTGTACTTGTCGTAGATGCGGTGCAGGACGCTCCTGTCGCCACGGTTGAACCTCAAAATGAGCCACTTGTCTTCCAGCATCGAACGGCCGCTCTCATTGAACAATCGACTGTCGTACATATAACAACCAAGTCCTCGGTTCTCGTATAGAGAATTTCGGTTTCCAGGCCATTCGCTCCTGACATCGCCGCCGGAGTCCGTAGGGTGGGTTCTTAACCCACGCGTCTTCTCATCCGAGGACATGTTAACGCGTGGGTTAAGAACCCACCCTACAGGCTGCCCCCTGGAATCACGTTTTGCTGTTTCGAACGCACTGCCGCTGGGAGTAGAATAGCCGGGACGTTTTGGATCATCAGGATCACAGGCACTGGAAAGGTTGAAACGTGAGAGCATTCATTTCTGTAGCAGTTGCAGCAATTCTGTGCCAGTCTCTCGGGGCCCAGGAGCCCGCCAAGCTCGGCAAGTTCACGCCGGGGGAGGTCTGGCCGGACGCCGCCGGCAAACCGATTCAGGCCCACGGCGGCGCCGTCATCGTCCGGGGCGACACCTACTACTGGTACGGCGAGGACCGCACGGACAGGAGCCGGACCGACGTCTCCTGCTACAGTTCGACCGATCTGTACAACTGGAAGCACGAGGGCGTGGCGTTCCGGCGAGACGATCTGTCCGAGGACATCCGCGAAACCACGTTCATCGAGCGGCCCAAGGTCATCTACAACGCCGGGACGGGCAAGTACGTCCTGTGGATGCACCTGGAGCAGCGCGGCTACCACTTCGCGCAGGCGGGAATCGCCATCGCGGACCAGCCCGCGGGCCCGTTCACCTTCCTGCACCACATGCGGCCCGTGCAGTACGACGCCGGCTATCAGGACGATGACCCGGACCGCCAGAAGGAATTCGGCGGCACCTATCGCGACATGAACCTGTTCGTGGACGACGACGGCAAAGCCTACGCGATCTACGCTTCGGAGGGCAACTGGACGCTGTACATCGTCCGGCTCAACAAGGAGTACACGGCCCCCGAGACGCCGATGGTGCAGGACAAGACCTGGGCTCGAGTCCTCGTCCGCAAGATGCGCGAAGCCCCCGCCCCGTTTAAGCACGGCAATCGCTACTACATGATCACCTCGGGCTGCACGGGCTGGAATCCCAACCCGGCCGACTACGCCGTGGCGGACAACATCCTCGGCCCGTGGGAATCCGGGGGCAACCCCTGCGTGGGCCCCGAGTCGGAGCTGACGTTCCGCTCACAGAGCACATGCATAATCCCGGTGATCGGCAAGCCCGGCTGCTACATCTATATGGGAGACCGCTGGACGCCGCGACGGCTCCCCGATTCCCGCTACATCTGGCTGCCCTTCAAGATCGGCGCCGACGGCGCGTTCACGATCCCCTGGCAGGACGAATGGGACCTGGGCTGGTTTGACCAGTAGCACGGGCATCCTGCCCGTGAGTAGTACCGCGTCCACTCGAATCGAGTAATCGGCACAGAAGGCCCCGGCTGCGCCGGCGGACTCTCGCACCCGCCTGAAGGCGGAACTCCGACGGGTCAGCCGTTCACCCGGTTGGCGTAAACTCTTACGCTACGGCACACCCCACGACACCACCATAGACAACGAACGTGAAAAAGGCCGGGAGAGTGTCCCGGCCTGGATTCACTTCATCGTATGTTGACGGTCGTGTCGGAAATGCCCGGACGGCCGGAAGAGGGTCATCGTTCAGAACACCTCACGCTTCTGCGGCGCTTCCTTCCAGTGAATCTCGATCGAGCCCACGTTGGTTATCAGCTCGATCTTGTTCCTGCCGTCGCCGAGTGTGCCCGTGGCGTGGCTGCCCAGGGCGTTCTGCGCGTTGCCGGCCTGCATCGCCGATGCGCTGGTGATTTCCAGAGGCAGGTTGCTCGATATGGAGCCGATCTGCGCCTGGGCACGCACCGTCGCGGAGAGGTCGCGCGATGTGGTGAACTGAATGTTCCCGACGTTCGTGCGAAGCACGACGTCGCCCTGAAGATCCCGGGTCTTGATGGAGCCGACGTCCACGCTGGCCGCCACTTGGCCCGAGAGCGAGGACAGGCTGGCGTTGCCCACCTTCTGAGCCACCTGTACCTTCGCTCCGCTCGGAACGGCAATCTTCAGGTCGATCGAGATCTGATCCCGCTGTTCCTGGCTCATGTCCTCGGGCAACTGGGTTCGAACTCTCACCCGGCCGTCGGCGGGCGTGACGTGTACCAGAATCTTCGCGGCGATCCGTTCGGCTTCTTCCCGCTCGACCCCCTTGATCCGGGCGGTCGCCACGACGGTGCAGGTGCCGCCCTCGGCGCCTGCGACGGCAACCGAGCCCACACGGTTCTCCACCAGCAGCGCCCCTTCAGCGGGGAACGACTTGACCACGAACTCGCCGCAGGGGACAACATGCTCCGGCTCCTTCGGCGTCTCGGGAACCGCCGGCAAGGCGGGCACTTGCACGTGCGGAATGGTCGCATGTGGAACTGTCACGTGAGGCACAGGCTGAGGTTTGGGCACAGGCACCTCGTCGGGCATCCGCTCTTCGCGAGCCGGACCTGCATACATATCGGCGGACATCGCATGCATCTGCGGCATGGCCGGCATCGGGGGCATGGGAGGCATCGGCGGCACAACGCCCGTCGAACCTTCGCCATTGGCCTGCTGATAGAGGCGGCCCAGTTCCTGGCCCCACTGCTGCACCTGCTGCTGCCACTGCTTCATCTCGTCGCTGTTCTGCCACTTTTCGACATCGGCCTGGTACTTCTGTATCTGCTCGGCCCATTCCTTCTCAGGCTTCGCCTTATCCTTGGCCTTGTCCCCCGCGACGGCGGCTCTCTCGGCCTCCAGTTGAGCCCGCAGCGCCTCCATCTGGGCCCTCTTCATCTCGACCATGGCCCGGGCCTGCTCTTGCTGGGCGATTGCGGCCTCCTTCCGGGCCTCGCTCAGCACACGCAGCTCTTCCTCGGTCGGCTTGCGATCCTGCCACGGGACGATCGTGACATCGCCTTGCTCGTGCGCAGGATCGGCGGTTTCATCCTCCGTCATTATCCAGCGGACGGGGATTCTCAGGGATTGCCCTGTCATAAGCCGGTCGGATTTGCCGAGATGGTTCTCTTCGACGATCCGGTCGATGTTCTCGGGCCGGCTTCCCAGTTCCGGTCCGTAGAACTTCTCCGCAATGCTCGCCAGAGTGTCGCCCTTCTCGACGACATGCATATTGAACGGCTCGCCCGAAGGTCGTTTCGAAACTTCCCTTTTCAACTTAACGTTGGATGGACCTGATTGCTGCTGTCCTTGGCGGAGCGCATCGAGCTGCTTTCGCAGATCCTGCTGCTGGGCCATCAGCTCGTTGAGACGCGCCTGCAACAAGGCGATCTCCTGCGACGCCTGGTTACTGTGTTGCACGACTTCGGGCGACTGGTCATTCGACGCCGCCTCCTGCGCCCGTGCCATGGGGAGCACACAGGCGAACATCAAAGCGGCGATGGTTGCTACGGTGACACGTTTCATGGTTCTATACCTCCAGGTTGGCTTGGTCAGCCAATTCAAGCGGACTAATAGACGATTCGAATCTTCGAACAGGCCCAGAAGGCCCAGGCCCGGCTCGACCGACGAGGTCAACAGCCGCCGGGCGGTTTCCAGAAGCGTCTGGCGATAGGCCGCGGTCTGCTCGCGCAGCACCTCGGCCACGGTCGCGTCGCACGACAGCTCCCGCAGGTGGTGCATTTGCCGTCGCACGAGCCAAAGAAGCGGGTTGTACCAGTAGACGACCTGGAACAGCATGTACAGACCATGCGCGACCAGATCGCCCCGCTTGATGTGCGCCAGCTCGTGCAGGAGCATGTGCTCGGTGTCCCGCCGGGACAGCTTGCCGAGATACCCCTTGGGCATCAGCAGCACGGGGCGGAACATCCCGAACACCGCGGGGGTGGCGAGCCTCTTGGTCACGACGACCCGGGGAATACAGCCCAGTTCCAGACGCCTCGCACAGCCGGCCAGTTGATTGTAGAAGGATTGCGGCAGTGAAGCGGCTGCCGCGATCTGCGCATTGGGGCCGACGAACGAGCGCAACCTGAGAACGAGCCATATTCCGAGGATCAGCGTTCCCGCGAGGGACGCCGCCATTGCGTAAACCTGCCATGCGATGGAAACAGAGGACTGAGCCTCCGGCATTGAGCTGAGGGGTCCGTTTGTAGTGACGCCGTAAGGCGTTTCCGTAGCATGGGCGTCCCGCCCATGAGTAGCACGGGCATCCTGCCCGTGTGTAAGAGTACGATTCATGGGCGGGACGCCCATGCTACTGGGCCCCCCAAACGCGGAATCATGCGTTTGGGGACCCCTCACGGGCAGGATGCCCGTGCTACGGGATGCCCTTGCGGGCACATTACAGGCCGGAAGCACATCCTCATTCAGAAAGAACAAGGTACGGCTCTCGGCGGCAACCGGCTTTTCAGATTCCAGCCGGACAAGGGCCTGCCTCACGACAGGCGCCAACCCCGGAACGACGCCGCTGGGCAGCGACAGTGAAGGAGGCAGCAGGAGTTTGACCAGGATGAGCGACCACAGCGCGTACCGCAACTGCGGCCAGGCCCACCGGCGAGTCAGCCGGTCGATGGCCGCGATCACGAGGATCAACAGGCCGACCTGCCAGAACATGGCGACCGACCAGTCCCACCACAGGCGGGCGATTGTGTTCAATTGCTCAACCATGGCTATTCTCCCTTATCTTCCGCTTCCCTCTCCAGGATTTCTTTGAGTTCCGCTCTTTCCTTGGCCGTGAGCTGCTGTTCCTCGGCGAGGAAATGCACCAGCGGCCCGACGGCCCCGTCGAAGGCCTGGTCCAGCAGGGATCGAAACGCGCTGAGCCGGGCCTTCTGCTGCGAGACCAGCGGCTCATAGACGCTCGTATTGCCCTCTTTGACCTCACCGACGGCCTTCTTCTCCACCAGTCGGGTCAACATGGTCTTTATTGTGGTGTACGCCCAGTTGACTCCGGCCGGAAGCCGGTCCATGATGTCCCGCGCCGTGGCCGGGTGCTTGTGCCACAGTGCATTCATGATCTGCCATTCTGCTTCTGTCAGCTTCATTTCTTCCATCCTTCTACAATCGTAGAAGCCATTCTACTACATTTGTCGAAGCTGCAAAGAGAATATTCAAGAATTTTGAAAAAAAATCTTCTCCACCCAACCACTGCAACAGCCCCCCTGGTTGTCCCGCACATCGTTGCCCTGTCGCAAGCCGATGCGTTTGCAGTGAATGGCCGGAGGGCGTACCATAGCCGCCATGCGCAAACGATCGACATCAGGAATCCTGACGGCCGGACCGATTGGACCGATGCTGGTTCGGCTCTCGCTGCCCATGCTCGTGGGGATCGTGGCCATGATGGCGTTCAACGTCGTCGATACGTTCTTCATCGGACGTCTGGGGACAATCCCGCTGGCCGCGATGACCCTGACCTTCCCCGTCGTGATGGTCATCGGCACGTTCACGCTGGGCCTGGCGATCGGCGCGATGGTCGTGGTCTCCCAGAGCATCGGTGCCGGCGACGAGAGCCGCATCCGGCGCTACACCACCGACGCCCTGACCCTGGCGGGGCTCTGCGTCCTCGTCCTGGCGGGGATCGGGCTGGCGACCATCGAGCCGCTCTTTCGCCTGCTGGGCGCCACCGACGCCATGATGCCCTACGTCCGGCAGTACATGCTCATCTGGTATCCGGGGATGATCTTCTTCGTCGTGCCGACCGTGGGCAACAACATCATCCGGGCCACCGGCGACACGCTGACGCCCAGCCTCGTCATGCTCCTGGGCGTGGCGATCAACGCCGTGCTGGACCCGTTGCTGATCTTCGGCTGGGAGCCGGTTCCGGCGATGGGCGTCTCGGGAGCCGCCATCGCCACCGTGGTCACCCGGGCGATGACGCTGGTCGTCGCCCTCTGGGTGCTGCACTTCCGCGAACATCTGCTGGTGACCTCATGGCCGGGCTGGCCAGTCGTGCTCGACTCCTGGAAGGTCATCCTGCGCATGGGGCTGCCGGTGGCGGTCTCGAACATCATCATCCCCATCGCCTTAGGCGTGGTCACACGAATCGTGACTCGCTTCGGAGCCGAGGCGGTGGCCGGCTTCGGCGTGGCCACCCGCATCGAGTCGTTCGGGCTGGCGCTGGTCTTCGCGCTGTCGTCCGGGATCAGCCCATTCGTCGGCCAGAACTTCGGGGCCGGCCGGATGGACCGCATCCGAACGGGAATCGGCTACGCGAAACTGTTCTGCCTGGTGTGGGGCGCCTTGCTGCTGGTCGCATTCGCGCTCTTCGGCCGCAGACTGGCGACCTACTTCGATCCCGACCCGGCCGTCGTGCGGGCGGCGGCCCTGTACCTGTGGATCGTCTCGCTGAGCCTCGGTTTGCGGGGCGTCCACCTGGTGGTCTGGACGTCGCTCAACGTCCTGGGCCGGCCGTACGATTCGCTGTTTCTCGAATCCCTGCTCGCCTTCGGCCTGTGGATTCCGCTGGCGCTGGCGGGCGCGCACGTGGCACAAGTGGTGGGCGTCTACGGCGGCCTGTCCCTGGCCAACCTCCTGGCCGGCGCAGTCGCCTACGTCTGGATCGACCGCGTCATCCGCCGGAAGATGCAGGAAACAGCCGGCTGAAAGTCCTGATGAGTTTTGACGAACAACTTCGGCAATCGATAGTCGGGTGCCATGCTTACGCCTCGTAAGCATGTTCTGCTCCTCGCGTCGGGCATGTCTACGAGGCGTAGACATGGCACCCAGCAACCGATGGGCTTGCATTACCGGTTTTGTCCGTCAAAACTCATCAGGAGCCATTTCAAGCCGGTAACAAGCGGCTGACGGCGTAGCCCACGACCGTGGTCACCAGGAACGAGATGGGGAACAGCCAGATCGCCATGAGTTCATCGGCAAGAGTCGTCTGCAAAATAACCGTCAGGGCGATCGCGCAGCACGCACCGACGAGCCAGCCGCGGAAGTTGGCGCTGCGGGTGAGCAGGCCGAGCACGAAAATGCCCAGAACCGGGGCCGCGAAGAGCCCCACTACGTTCATCCACATCTCGACGATATTGCCGATGCGAGCGGCGTATAGGGCCGCGGCCGTGGCCAGCAGCCCGAGCGCCAGCGTCAGGATGCGGGCGAGGGGTACGTCGTGCGTCATGCGTTGTGCGTCTTGCGGAAAGGTCTGGCCGCCATTCGCACGACGCTTAACGCACAACGCACGACGAATCGGCCCGATCCAGTCGTTGACGATGACGGTCGCCAGGGAGTTGATGCCGGAATCGACGCTGGACATCGCGGCGGCGAAGATGGCGGTGACCATCAGGCCGGAGATCCCCGGCGGCAGTCTGTGCATGATGTAGAAAGGCAGGATGCCGTCGGCTTCGACGCCGGGATCGAGCCGGGCCGGGAACGCCCGGAAGTAGGCGAATGTCCCGATCCCGATGAAGATCAGCATGCCGTTGACGAGCACGTCGTTGACCGCGTTGAAGACGATCGCCTTGACCACGCCGCGGTCGGTGCGAACCGCCAGCAGGCGCTGGACGGTGACCTGGTCGGTCCCGTAGTCGTTGAGGAAGACGAAGAACCAGCCGATCATCGCCGACAGCGCCGTGAGCTTGCCCAGATCCGTGCAGTCGAAGACATCGAACTTGCCCGCCTCGGCCGCCGTGTGGATGATCTCGGATGCCCCGCCGGGGACGTGGACCACGAGCGTGCCGATCAGCCACATGGCCCCGCCCAGCAGAATGATGAACTGGACCACATCGGTCCAAATCACGGCCGAGAGCCCGCCCAGGACTGTGTACGTCACGGCCAGCAGGCCCATCAGCACGACCGCCAGCCACAGCGGCATGCCCGAGGCGACGGACATCGCCATCGCGGGCGCGTAAATAACGATCCCCAGCCACCCGAGCCGCCCGAGCACGAACAGCCCCGAGACTACAGCCCGCGCCCCCGGCCCGTATCGCAGGAGAATGTACTCGTAGCTCGTCGTGACGCGCTGCCTTCGGTAGACGGGATAGAAGAGCCTCGCCAGGATCGGCGCGACGATCGGGCTCATGGCCACACCGAAAATCATCGCGACGTTCTGCCCGTACGCGAAGGCCGGCACGCCCATATAGGTCGTCGCGCTGGTCAGCGACGCGAACATGCTCATGCCCACGGCCAGCCAGGGCATATTCCGCCCGGCCAGGAAGTAGTCCTCCGTGGTCCGCTGCCGACCGGCCAGAAGAAACCCGATCGAGACCATCCCAACCAGGTACCCGGCAAGAACCATCGTATTCAACGCACCGAATTCCGCCATCATGCCCAGAGGATAGCGTCCCCGGGCGATTTGGCAAGGACGGCCCGGTGGGATGTCCCGTCAGGGCCGTCTGTGCCTCGCAGGCAAATCATCCAACTCGTCTCGTTGTGGTCTCTCCCGATCTCAGAACTCCGGCACGGGGATGTTCTTCATGACGAAATGTGCCTCCAGTTCGTGCATGTTGAAGACGAGCGTGTATCGCAGGGTCGCCGCGGCGCCACAGGCCGTGCAACTGCCGCTGCCCGTGGCAGTCACGGTCATCTGGCCGTTCACGCCGCTGCCGCCGACTCCGCTGGCGAAGCCTCCTCCGTTGCTGAGGTCGCGAACAGACTGCCCCTCGGCATTGAGCACCTCCAGCTTCAGGACGGCCGCTGCCGGGGGCATTTCGTCACGCCACAGGTGAACCGACGCGCTCATCAGGTAATCGACCTTGGTGCTGTCGTACTGAGCCTTGATGCGGTACTGGTACTTGCCCTCTTCGACGGTCGCCTGCTCGACCAGGACTTCCATGCCGGGGATCAACTCGACCCAGGTCTCACTCGCCTTGAATGGGATATCCACCGTCTCCGATCTCTCCACAACCAGGACGTTCATGGTCCACTCAACCCGGCTGAACAGGTCCGGATACGTCGCATTCGGATCGATCGGCAGGTTCAAGTAGACATGATTCATGGAGAACATACTGGGGAACCCGGCCGGCACACTCCAGGACCCCGGCTGCTGATACCGGCGCACCATCGAATCGTTGGCGGTACTGCTGGTGACCACGTTGCCGTCCTGATCGAGGGCCAACACCGACGTTGGGGTCGTCGTCCAGCCAATCAGGCCATTGGGGTCGATGATATCGACGATGCCTACAAGCGACATCGACCACTGGGGACCCTGCGCCGCTCCATTTGGCTGTACGGCTGGATTGTACAGACGCGATGACATGCTCACCGAGATGGATTCCCAGTCCGCCGCCAGATGCTCCGTCGGGTCCCACGTCCAGTTAGGATCCTCCCCCGCCGAGGGGACTACGGCGTTCGGGTCCCCGCTCGATGCGATCAGGATGTCGCCCCGGGAGAATTGTGCCGGTCGCTCCGTAGCGATCACACACGCGCACAGGACGACCACAATCAGACTGGCAAGAATTCCGCTCCGCATGATGCACCTCCATTTCAAGAGAACTCGCTTTGTGTGCCGCGCTAACAGGTATTCTGCGCTCGCCCTTGACAACTTGTCAAGTCCTATTCTTTGTCACGCGCCAATTCCGAAATTATGACCGCCGCACCGGACTGCCTGCTACATTCAGTCCAGGAGCGGCCTGTTTCGTTACACGTTTTCCACGGGATTCTTCAAAAATGTGCGGATGGCCTCTTTGCCATGACCGACAATTCGGTGTCCCAGAAGCTGGCGATCACGAGAGGCGCCCGATAGGCGGTCGTATCCCCAAAGAGCCCGCCCACAACCGCGGCCCCGCCGCACACAAGCACCGTCATGGAGATCTTCGCCGCCCTCGTGATCGTTCCTCTGCTCGTAGACATGGGATTTCCCTTCGAATGCTTTTCCTCTATTGGCGGCCTCACATAGCCGTACCTTCCTCGGGAAGCCTCAACCGGCTCCGACAATCCGCGTGCTTTGGCCTCGCTCTCCTGCGGCGAGCCGGCGTCCTGTCAGTCCAGATAGCCCATCACGATCAGGGCAGGCTCCTGGTTCGGGTGTACCAATCCCCGCAGCTCCTGGCGTGCCTTGGCCAGGTTCTCGCGAGCCTGGGCCCGAATCCTGCGCAAAGCGGCCACCTTCTGCGATACCTCGGCAGAAGGCACGCTTTGGCCCTGCAGCAACTGCTGCAACTCCTGGCAGAGTGCCTCCCCTTCCGACATTTCCATGATGCTCTTGGGACCGGACGACGAGAAACTGCTCCAGGTGTTGTTCCCCGTCGGGGCCGGCGAGCCGTTGGCGTCCAGGATGTCGATCGGGCCCGTTCCCCCTCCCATGCCGCCGCCGGAGCTGCCGCCAAAGCCGCCTCCGAACATGAAACCCTGGCCCTGGAAGCCGCTGCCATTGCTGCTCATCTGAAAGCTGCTATTGCCGCCCATGGAACCCGGCTCGACGGCAACCTCGGCCTCGTCCCTCAGCCGCTGGATGCGGTCCAGTTTGGGCTTGAGCTGTCGCCACTGCTCGTCCGACGCGCGGAGGGCCTGCTGCATGGCTCGGTTGCGGCTCTCCTCGGCCTGACGCTGCATTTCCTCGATGTCCTGCTGCATCTCCTGCATGTGTCGGGCGTTACGCTCGGCCATCCGGCTGATAAAGTCCGGCTGACCCATCTGCCCCATCTGCGGCGGCATCATCTGGCCCTGCTGCCCGCTGGCGCGGGCCCGTGTCCGAGGCGACAGTCGCGTCCGCGGTTGAGACTGCGACTGGGAATACACCGCCGTCGCGGCCAGGAACGTCAGTACCGCCATCATCGTCAGAGAACGCATCGTGTGTTTCATGGCTTCACTCCGCATAAGCATATCTCCCAAAACAGTGTCGTGCGACTGCTATTCAGACGGGGACCGGGCCCTTTCGATTCACGATTCCTGGAAAATCCTGGGGAATGGCCGTGCCGATTGTGCTCCGCCTTGGGCCAGAAACATGATGAGCAGGGCCGATCCGCGTTCCATGACGACCGACACCGCCTGCTCCTCTGTCCTCCCACCTTGCGCCTGCTGTGGCGGGTCTCTTGCCATGGGCCCTGGTCGCGGGTATAGGGCATACGCCGCGGCGGAGGATAGGTCGGGACCCCAAACGCGATTCCCTCGGCGCGAAGCGCCGCTGCGCGTCGGGGCGTTTGGGAACCCGCTCTGCCGGCAAGCAACCCGAGCGCCGCCACGGTCCAGGAACATGGGCGACGTTACCCTTGGGTAACGTCGCCTTCCTCTCTGCCATGTTTCTGGCACAAAGCGATAAATCCCAGGGGTTTGGGGACGGCGTCCCCAAGGCCCACGCAAGTATGCTGAAGCCGGATGAGCCCGAGAAGGCATGGCTACGAGGCGTAGCCATGGCACCCTCAAAGGGACCACACCACGATCTCAACAACGTGGGACGAGCCCAACGGGCGCATCGATTCGTGCCGACGGGCCTCAGTAGGCGAACGTCTTGACCCTCTGCTGGAACTGCTCAAAGTCGAGTTCGCCCCTGGCGAAGGCGTTGATATCGGCCTTCTTGGCCTGCATCGTCAGGACGGTCGAAGCGGAGGGAGCCGCCCCTTGCGCCACGGGCCTGCCCAGCGCATCGAGGCGGGGATTCCCCTGCCGGTCAAGCACGGGCATCCCCGAACGGCGGGAGGCCGACCTTCCGGACCGGGAACCTGCGTACGGACCCTCCCCGTAGGCGCCGCCTGCGCCGGAGTGGGCGCCTCGGGAAACCGCCCCGCTCGGCCAGCCGGCCTCCTCGTTCTGTGCGACAATCGTCAGGATGACCAGCTCGTTGGGGTCGATGTGGCGAACGTTGGCGGCGTGCCGAAGACTTCGCAACAGTTCCTCTTTGAATTGCTCGAACGTCATCTCCTGCGTCTGTCCCGGCTGGCCGTAGACCCTCGAACCGGCCGGCGAATACAGCTTCTGCCGGGCCCTCTGCCAGATCGGATCGACGGCTTCCGCCTGGGTCTGCCCCTCGTCCGGCCGCTGCGTCGGAAACGAGTACGGGAAGTCCACCTCGATCACGAACACCGCGGCCGTGCCCTGGAGATAGATCGCCTCGACCTTGCGGTCCGAGTCGAAAAAGCCGCCGTAATCCCGCAGCACGCCGAGAATCATCCGCGGCTCGCTGAGCTTGTCCCGGAAGATGTGCAGCATCACGCGCAGGTCCTCCGTCGTCTCGGCAACCGTCTCCGGCGTCAGCTCGACCGTGGGAATCACGAGGACATCGTCCACCGCTTTGGGAGCACCCACCTGGGGGAATGCTCTCGACGATGCGGGCACTTGGGTGCGCGGTGGCCGCAAGCGGTTGCCATCGATGACGTCGCTCGTGACATCGACATACGACGCCGGCGGTATCCGACCACCGACCTTGGTCGAAGCCGCCTGTGGAACCAACTGGCCGCTCCAGCCATACGGGACCTGAATGCTGTACCGACCGTCGGGACCGGTAACGGCGGAGTAGCCACCCGGCTGAGCCCTGATCACCAAATCCGAGACGGGTTCGCCATTGAATGTAACCACATTGGAGATCCTAACCATCCGCCCATGGCCCGATGGCGATGCCGCTGTCTCATCGATGTCAGTCGTGACGTTCTGGTACTCGACCTGGTCGGCGAAATCGTGACCCGGCTTGGAGAAGACCAGGCTTCCACTCCAGCCATAGGGGACTCGGAGATCATACCTGCCCTGGGAATCGCTCATAGCCGCGTACCCCCCTGGCTCGGCCGTGACTCTCACGTCCGAAATCGGCTCGTTGCCGAATTTGATCGTGTTGGAGATGGTGAGCATCCGCTCCCGGGCGGCATAGTTCTCATTGCTCAGGTTGGCTGCGATCCGGTCGTATGTCCGCTCCGGCGGCGTGAATTCGAAGCCTTCTTTGTGAGGGGAGACGACGCCGCTCCAGCCGTGCTCGACCTGGACTCGATAGTTGCCCTGCGGATCGGTCACCGGTCCCCGCGGCAATCCGCGCATCATCACTCCGGGCGCTCCGGCATTGCCGGAGATCACGTACGTGAGGGCTATGGGCACATAGTCCTCCTGAGAGTAGCCCTTCGTGACCTTTCCATAAGATCTGGAGGCAGGTTGGAACTCGTAGCCCGGCTTGTCCGGCCTGACCGCGCCGGCCCAGCCATACATGAGTTCCACGCTGTACCTGCCGCCTTCATCGCTCACGACATCGCCAGGAAAGCCCCGCATCACAACGCCGGGAAGCCCGACGTTGCCGGAGATCGTGAACGTGAGAGGCCTGCCTGTGTAGCTCTCCTTCTCATGATTCTGGACAACCTGCGTGTACTGCCTCGCAGGAGGCTCGAAACGGCACCCCAGCTTGGTCGGAGTCACCATGCCGGACCAGCCGTACTCCACTTGGGCCTCATAACCGCCCTGGGGATTCGTCACGCACTGCTGGGGCACCCCCTGTATCGTCACGCCGGGCATGCCCACGTTGCCCGAGATGGTGAACCTGATCACGCCAGGACCATAGTTTTCACCCACCCAGTCCTTGCGAAGCGGCGGGTACTGCCGGAAGGGAGGCGTGAACTGGTATCCCACCTTCACCGGCGTCACGGCGCCGGCCCAGCCATACAACACCTTCGCGGCATATCTACCGTTCTCGTCCGTGTAGACCTCTTGAGGCAGGCCTTTCATTGCGACGCCTGGCAGCCCAACGCTCCCGGAGATTGTGAACATGACGACCGACCCCGTGTAGTCCTGGCTCGTGGAATCCCCCACGATGCGGTCGTACGTCCTTTGCTGTGGCCGGAACTCATGACCTTCCTTCGCCGGTTTGACCACGCCCGACCAGCCCTCAGGAACCACGACACTGTAGACCCCGTTTTCGTCCGTCCGGACGTTGCCCGGAGGAAAACCCGTGAGCGTCACACCCGCCAGGCCGATGGTCCCGGAGATGGTGAAGGTCTTCGGGGCTCCCTTCGTGGGAATCGTGTTCTGGGATCGCGCCGCCGGGGCCAGGGCCAAAAGGCCCAGGAATACAAACGTCGAGAGAATGCGATTGTCGCGCATCATGGTTCTATCCTTTCGTAGGGTGTGCCGTGCACACCATCTTATCGAATCGGACCAGAAGATCGGTGTGCATGGCACACCCTACTACTGCGACCATGCTAAAACGGTGAATCACCGCGGCAAGAACCTCGGTCTGGGTGCCATGCTTACGCCTCGTAAGCATGCTTTCCAGGCCATGGCTACGAGGCGTAGCCATGGCACCCAATCACCAAATTCGAATAGTTGCAGTACTGCATGTTTTCTCTGTGGCCTCTGTGGTGAACCGATCATTCAATTCTCCACACTGGTCGAGGCGGTTCCCGTCAGGGCCGCCACGGATCGCAGGCCGGCGCCGGTCTGGGCCTTGATCTGCTCCAGGGCCCGGGCCACCTGCCGGCGGTCGGTCAGGCGGGCGGCCTCGATCACCTCGATCAGCTCCGCGAACCGCCGGTCCATCAGTTGCTCGGAGTTCGATGTGAACTGGGAGGCGAACGTCCGCAGGTCTCGACTGATCTGCTCGGCCACCTCGACGCGAATCTCTGTGTCGCTGCTCGCCAAGGTGGCCTCCAGCCGCTGATCCAGGCCGGCCAGCACGCTCTCCTGAATCGCCGGCTTGAGCGAAGCGACAATCGACGCTTCCAGGTCGGCGCGGAGTTGTTCAGCGTCCACCGGTCGGGGAGCCGTCAGGCGGCCGATCACCACGCCGGCCCCCAAGACCAGCACGGCCGCCACGGCAATCCGCATGAACCCGCCGATCACGGGTATGACCCGTCCAGCCGGCGGGACCGTCTCCAGAGCCTGGATCACCCGGCCCTCGCGGACCCCCATGCCCGCCGTCGCTCGCGTGCCCAACTCGATGAGGTCGTCGCCCTGCCGCTTGAGGTCCTCGAAGTACCGCCGGCAGCCCTCGCATTGAGCCAGATGCTCCCGCACGGCCGCCGCCTGGGCGTCATCCAGGGCCCCGAGCATGTACTCAACGATCTGATCCTGCCTGTCCGGACAAGACCTGTTCATGGCGTATCTCCTTGTGCAGTCAGCATTTCGTGCAATTCTTTGATCGCAGTCCGCAGTTTCAGGTAAACACCGGAGGGCGAGATTTCAAGCCTCCGGGCGACGGTCTTGACGTCCTGGCCATCGAAGTAGTACATCACCAGCGGCAATCTCAGGTCCCAAGGCAGCCGGGCCACCGCCCGCTGGAGGTCCTCAGAAGCGCCTGTGTCGAGGGCGTCCCGCCCACGATCCGTCGTGGCATCGGCATCCTGCCGATGATTCATGGGCTGGAAGCCCATGCCACTGACGCCTTCGACACGCGAGCCGCCAGGCCCCGCCCACCATGTGCTCATGGTCTTTTCCGTGGTCTTTCGCTTGCGGAGCTGATTGATGCTCAGGTTCCGGGCGACGGCCACGATCCAGCCGCCGAACTGATCGCCCTCCCGGACTTGGCGGATCTGCTCGAACCCCTTGATCATGGCGTCCTGCGCGACGTCCTCGGCGTCGTGGACATTGCCCAGCACGCCGAGACAGACCAGGAAGACATGCCCATAGTGCCGGCGGACCAGCCCGGCGTACGCCGTCCGGTCCCCCCCGCACGAGGCTGTCACCAGGTCTCTGTCGCTGCGTTCGTCCAAGCCAAACTCCGCATCCAGGTTTCACAGTAGAGACAATCGCCACCCCTTCAGTTTACACAAAAACGGCGGTAAGCCTCAGGATTTCTGGCGATATGCGGCACAGATGAGGGAAGCCAACCCTGAACGAATGGAGCGGTCCTATACCGCCTGAAGGCGGGACTCCGAACCATTGCCTCTCGATTTTGGGCCACTGATTCAACGTGGAATGAATCCTCGATCTGCCCGAGCGGCGTCAGAGCCAGATCGCTTCCTTGAGGATGTGCGTGATCCAGGGCGAGCCTTCCTGTTGGAGGCTCTCGATCTCGGTGGCGGTGTAGGGGAATACGTCACAGGGCACGGAGATGCCGTCCGGCAGGAACTCCGGGATCCTGTCGCGGAAGGTCTTGTCGCTGGCGCGCAGGACGATCAGCAAGTCGGCGTCGCTGCGCGGACCGTAGGCGTCGGTCGCGTAGGAGCCGAACAGGCCTATCTTCTCCACGTCCGGCCGCTCCCGCTTCAGCCGGGCAGCCCAGTCGTTCAACTCGCGCATGACCCGCGGCTTATCCGCGAAGAAGATTCTCACAGAATCCGATGATTGTCCTCGCATATTCTATCGCTTCCTGGGCAGCCTGCTGAGAACTGAAGCAGGCCCACTCGAAGTGCTCGTGCTCGGAGGCATCAACAGCGTGGCTCACGTCCCGCTGTGCTTGAGCGAACCAGTCTCCAGATCTGTCGGCCATCGATCATACCTCATGAACCCGCGCCCGCAACCGATTCTCTCGCCGCTTATGACTTCCAGGTGAAGAGCTTGCCGGTCAGGCGTTCGTAGGCATCGATGTACTTGGCGCTTGTCTTTTCCACGATGTCCGGAGGCAGCTCGACGCCGGGACCCGATTTGTCGAACTTGATGTCCTCCAGGTAGTTGCGGACGAACTGCTTGTCGAAGCTCTCCTGGTCCCGGCCGGGCTCGTACTTGTCGGCGGGCCAGAACCGCGAGGAATCCGGCGTGAGGACCTCGTCAATCAGGATGATCTTGCCGTCGGGGGTTGTGCCCCACTCGAACTTCGTGTCGGCCAGGATGATCCCTCTGCCCTCGGCGTAGCGCCCGGCCTTCTGGAAGATCTCGATGCTCCGGTCGCGAATGTACTGGGCCCGCTCGCGGCCGATGGTCCTGGCAGCCTCCTCGAAGCTGATGTTCTCGTCATGGGTTCCACGCTCGGCCTTCGTCGACGGCGTGAAGATCGGCTGGGGGAGCTTCTGGCACTGCTTGAGCCGGGCCGGCAACTTGATGCCGCAGACCGTGCCGCTTTGCTGGTATTCCTTCCAGCCCGAGCCCGCCAGGTATCCGCGGACCACGCACTCGATGGGCAGGACCTGCACCTTCTTAACGAGCATGCTGCGGCCCTGGAACTGGTCCGCCCGGTCGCAGAACGGCTTGGGGAAGTCCTTCACGTTGTCCGACAGGAGATGGTGCTCGACCTGGCCGGTGAGGAATTCGAACCAGAATTTCGAGATCTGCGTCAGGACGATGCCTTTATAGGGAATCGCGTTGGCCATGACGACATCAAACGCGCTGATCCGGTCGGTGGCGACGATCAGCATCTTGTCGCCCAGGTCGTACACGTCGCGTACCTTGCCCCGCATTGGCTCATAGCCGGCAACACTCGTCTGTAGGATAGGTTCCATGACAGCTCCTTCGCAGCGCGGGCATTCAGCCCGTGGTTCTATATCGATGGGCAGGATGCCCATGCCGTTCCATAACTCATCGAGCAAGCCGCCATCCTAAAGCACCGGCCCTCGTCCGTCAATTCCAAACGGACCCCGAAGGGCGGCCGGGTGCGACTGCGTGATTGGGGCGATGCCGGAAGCGAGGAGGCTATGGCCACATCGAGGGCGACTCACAGGCGCAGGATATTCTGCATGGCGATATCGGATTACTCCCCAAGGCGGTCCAGCCGGGCACGTCGTATGAACCCAAAAAGCCATGGATCGAGTGCAGAGAACCTCAAGAGGTGAGAATGCCTTGAGATAAGGGGGCATGATGAAAGTGGCAATATCTTCCAAAGGGGATAGTCGGAATGCTCAGGTGGAGCCGCGGTTCGCCAGGGCCACCTACTTCCTGATTGTCGATACCGATAATATGACGTTCCACGCCATGAAGAACAGGGGCATGGCGGATCCGACCGATACGGGGCCGGTCCGGCTTCTGATCTATGCCGGGGTACAGGCCGTACTGACAGGTGATTGTGAACCCAATGTCAGGCACTTGCTCACGACGTCCGGCATCCGCGTGTTCCAGGGCGTTTCCGGGACGGTCGGGGGAGCCGTCGAGCGGCTCAGGAAGGGCTGGTTGGCCGAATCCCCGGACCCCGGCGCCCGCAGACATTGCACGGTCGGCGTGGGAGGAGCTCGAAGATGCTGAAGCCGGGCAGGTGAGGCAGAAGCACGCCGCGGCGCCAACACGGGCTTGGCCGTCGGCAGTCCGACGAAGGTATTGGCGGCTGCCGGACCGCCGGGCTATTCCGCCCGCAACACGGAGGCATGTCGCATCCGCCGTTCTTTTCGGGATCGGCGGGTATTTCTTTTCTATTGACGAAGCCCTGCCCTCGATTATGATGTCATCGCATTGGGATAGATTGAACGATGGAGTGGGAGAAACCTCCTGATCTATCCCCAGAGGCCCGGTCATACCTTGCTTCTTTGCTTCTTCACAGAAAGGGTAAATGCGATGTGGATGGTCACCAAGGCTGTGCGTCTAACAAGGATTCCTGGACGGAAGCAGTCGGTCTGGGCGGCGATACTGATATCCGGGTTGCTGGCCGGCACGACCCTCGGACAAGGACCGATCGACGTTAACGAAACCGGCCTGCACGACGCCAACAGCGTGTACGGCATCGACGGATCCGCGTACATAGACCCCTGGACAAACAGCCAGAGCATCACCGTGTTCGCCTGGGGCGAAACGGATCCCGATCTCTATGCTAACGTCAATTTCTCTGCCTATGGCATCTACTCGTCCACTGCAACGGTGACCAACAGCGGCCAGATCGACGTCACCGGGACCGGAGGCAACGCCAACGGCATTGAGGGCAACGCCTTCGCCAGCATCTACATCTACGGCCTCTATGGCGGCGGCGACGTGAGCAACACCGGTGCCATTGGCGTGAATGCCACCGGAGGGGACGCCACCGCCGATAACGCCGCATACGCGCTGGCACAGGTCTATGGCATCTATGCCAACGAAAATGCAAACAACACCGGCAATATCACCATCAACGAGACCGGTGGAGATGCCCGAAGCTACGGCGGCGCCGCCAGTGCCTATGTGGATGTCTATGGCATCTTCGCCAGCATGGACGCATTCAACGAGGGCACACTCTCCATCACCGCCATGGGCGGCGGCGCCAACACCGACGATCCCTTCGGCAACGCCAATGCCAACGTCCACGCCTATGGGCTCTACGCCTACGGCAACGTAACCAACGCCGGCAATCTGACCGTTCATGCCATAGACGGAACCGCGATAACCGCCAGCGAGGGCTTCTACGGTGGCTATGCCTCCGCCAACGCCACCGCCTATGGCATCTACAGCAACGGCGACACGGACAATACCGGCGACCTCACCGTCACCGCCACCGCAGGACACGCCGCCAGTATGGGAAGCTCTGCAGAGGCCGTCGCTGAAGCCTACGGCATCTATGGCGCCGGAGCCGTCAGCAACGAAGGGAACATCACCGTCAACACCCTGGGGGGGACCGCGGAGGCCGGTGAAGGCATCACCGATACCTCCTCGACCGCGTACGGTATCAGCGCCTGGGGCAACATCAACAACAGCGGCGACATCACCGTCACGGCAGAGACCCGGGATGGCACCCCCTCCC